>WNGF01000409.1_pt1 | contig 116070 bp, 100 predicted proteins | sample 5400641 | NCBI WGS metagenome assembly WNGF01 (sample SAMN13153371, study PRJNA577476) | soil metagenome | isolation source: 80 cm soil or saprolite under grassland replicate 2 | place: USA:California | collected 2016-06-15 | reverse complement strand
GCAGCACGTTCTACCGCGCCATCCTGACCGACAACTATTACGCCGATCGCAAGCCGACGCCCTGGCGCGGCCGCGGGCTGTATCTGCCCGAGCTAGCGATCGGCCGCCTGGTCGAGAGTCCCGACGACATCTTCCGTTACCTCGAGGCGTACGAACTGTTCGCGAACGGTAATCCATATGTCGTCGACGCGGCAAAGAAGCCCAGCTCGACCAGCGACCCAACCCGCGCCGGCGCCGCGTATGTGACGGGCTACGACTTCGTGACCGACGAGGCCACCGAGATCGGCGAGCTGTATACGCAGTACGGTTTCGATTCCAACGGCAAGCTCGGCACCGACTATGCGCAACGGTCACTAATCGGCAACACCTGGAACGAGAACGAGCTGACCAACTCATGGTTCGACTACCAACTGTCGCTGTTGACGGCAAGCTATAACAACGTCAATACCCCCTATCACTTGATGTCGCTCAACGGCCACTTCGATCACCATATCGCAATCCCGGCCAATGGCGTCGGCGGCTTCACGGCGCAGAAGTTGTATGAGCCGACCGTCACGAGTGGCTCGGAGCGCAACGCGTATTTCATCGACCCGAGCGGCGACAACTTGATTGTTTTCCCGCGCCCATCGACGTCGCTGGTCTATTCGATCGGCTGCCACTCGGGCCTGAACGTCGTCAATTCCGATATTGCGGCCAGCGCGCCAAGCTATCAGTACGACTTCCCCAGCGCGGCGCTCAAGCAGGGCGGCAATTGGGTCGGCAACACCGGGTTCGGCTATGGCGACAGCGACCTGGTGGCCTACAGCGAGAAGCTGGCGGTGCTGTTCACCCAGGCGATTGGGCGCGAGATCGGCGGTCGCTTCAACTATTTCGGCGCGCCAATCGGCGAGTCGCTGGCGCGCGCCAAGCGCGAGTACCTGCGCCAGGCCGGCCCGGGCAGCTTCGGCGTCTACGACGAAAAGGCGCTACTCGAAATGACGCTCTACGGCCTGCCGTTCATCCGCGTCAAGGTGCCGAACCCGACTCCGCCGCCCTATGGCAACGTTGAGGTTCCGTTGTTCGACCCGCCGCCGCTGCCGGTGCCAGCGGAAACGATCGCCGGGCTGAACATCAAGCCGACCTTCACCCGCACGATCACGCTGACCGATCTCGTCTGGCGGCAGGATGTGCTGGGCGGCGATGGCGTGCCGCGCGTGAAGAACGCCAGGGTCGAGGACAACTTCCTGCCGAACCAGACCACCACGCTCAGCGGCACTGATTGGATCGCGGCGGGCAAGCCGGTGCTGCCGCTGCTGACCTACGACATCACGCTGCAGAACACCGGCCAGACCATCGGCGTCGGCAACGGCATCCCCATCCCGCGCGGTGTGGTGCTGAAGAGCGCGACCATGCTGGACGAGATCAGCGGCTACAACCCGCACATCACCACGATCACCACCGACACGACCTTTATCCAGCAGCAGAACGACCCGGACCTGACCATCCAAGGCGAGTGGGTGCCGGATCAGCCATACACATACCAGCGCACCGCCGATAGCGGCGAGTTTACCGACAAGCTGCTGGTCAGCCCGGCACAGTTCCGCACCTCCGACGGGCGCGAGGGCAGTTTGCGGCGCTTCTCGCAGCTGGTCTTCGAGGTCACCTACATCGACCCGCAAAGCGCGCCGCTGAGCGCCCTGCTCAACACCACGCCGCCGCGGATCAGCGATGTCACGATCACGCTGCTGCCGCAGGCCGCACTGCAAGCCGCCGCAGTAGGGCCGCAGATCCTGATCTCCGCAAGCGTGAAAGACGGCGCCAGCCCGCCGAGCTCGCTCAACGTGCACGCGACCTACAGCAACGACGGCAAAACCTGGCAGGAAGTCGAGTTGAAGTTCAACCCGGCGACCGGCATGTTCGAGGCGAAGATCGGCGCGCCCGAGCAAGGCCAGAACATCTTCGTCATCGTCACCGCCACCGACGACGCCGGCAACACCGCGACATATACAGCCAAAGGCAATTTGCTGTCGTTCACCTTTACCTATCTGCCGCTGATCCGCAGGTAGCATAGCAGGGCACAGCATCCTCGCAGTCTGCGCCCAAATGGATACAGAAGGCCGAAGAGAACCGGTCCGGTTCTCTTCGGCCTTCTGTGCTCTCCAATCGGCAACATTGCGCGCTACCCGGTTCAATGGTAAGCTGTGCGCATTGATCGACGACGGAGGAAATCATGTTGCGTTGGCCAGCCGACGAAGCGCTTAACCAGCTTATCCGCCGCTACTATGCCGGTGAAGCTGCACTGTGGGAAGCCATCCGCCAGCATATCGACGAAGAGTTGCGGCGGCGCCAAATCCTGCACGGCGCGTATCACATCCGGCTGCGCGGCCACGACGACGGCACCTATGATGTGCTGATCGACGACGCGAGCGCTTACGCGAACGAATGAGGTATGCATTGCGCGTAAACGATCGGAACTTTCGTTCAGCGCCTCAATGGCGCAACAAGATGGCAATGAACGTAGCGTGGAGGAAGCGTCTATGACAATCACGACTACTCGTAGTATCAACATCCGCACCGAGATTCCCGGCCCGCGATCGCGCGAAATCGTCGCGCGGCGCGAGGCATCTGTGCCGAGCGGCCTGTACAAAGCCCACCAGATCGCTGTGGAGCGAGCCGCGGGTGCGCTGGTGACCGATGTCGACGGCAACACATTTATCGACTTCATCGGCGGCATTGGCGTGCTCAACGCCGGCCACTGTCCGCCCGAGGTCGTCGCCGCGATTCAGGCGCAGGCCGCCAAGCTACTGCACTTCTCAGCGCTGGTCGGCACCTACGAACCTTATGTCGAGCTAGCCGAGCGACTGAACGCCGCCGTGCCGATCGGCGGGCCCTGCAAGACGATTCTCTCGAACAGTGGCGCCGAGGGCGTTGAGAACGCGATCAAGATCGCTCGCGCCGCGACAGGCCGTCAGGCGATCATCGCCTTCGAAGGCGGCTACCATGGCCGCACGTTGCTGACGCTCACATTGACCAGCAAAACAGCGTTCAAAAAAACCTTTGGTCCGTTCGCGCCCGAGATCTACCGCGCGCCGTTCCCTTCGGCCTATCGCATGGGCCTGAGCGAGGAGGCAGCGGTCGAGCGCTGCTGGGACGCATTCGAGCGCATTCTGATGGCTGGTGTCGGTCCCGAGGCAATTGCCGCGGTGATCATCGAACCCGTGCAGGGCGAGGGTGGTTTCATCCCCGCGCCGCCGGAATTTTTGCGCCGCCTGCGCCAGTTCTGCACCAGCAACGGCAGCGTGCTGATCGCCGATGAGGTGCAGTGCGGCTTCGGTCGTACCGGCACCTTGTTCGCAATCGAGCAGGCGGGTGTCGAGCCCGACATCCTGGTGAGCGCCAAGTCGATCGCGGCCGGAATGCCGCTCGCCGCTACGACAGGCCGCGCCACGGTGATGGATAAGGCACATGTTGGAGGAATCGGCGGTACCTATGGCGGCAACCCGCTGGCCTGTGTCGCGGCGATCGAGGTGCTGAAGCTCATGCAGCAACCCGGCTACCTCGGCCGTGCAGACCTGATCGGGCAGGTGGTGCGTGAGCGCGCCCGTGCTTGGCAACACGACATGCCGCGAATTGGCGATCTGCGCGGCCTCGGCGCCATGATCGCGCTTGAGTTTGTGATCGATCCGGCCACGCGCGAACCGGCGCCCGACGATGTGCTGGCAGTCGTCAAGTATTGCGCCGAGCACGGCCTGCTGACGATGCGCGCTGGCCTGTACGCCAACTGTCTGCGCCTGCTGATGCCGCTGACGATCACCGACGATCAGCTCCAGGAAGGGCTGGATGTGCTTGAAGAAGGGCTGCATTCAGTGATAAGATGACAAGGTGACAAGATGACAATCTCACCTTGTCACCTCGTCACCTTGTCATTGTTCGGGAGGTCTGTATGAGCGCGACGTCTGAGATTCCTACGCTTCAGCGAATTGAATATCCAGAAAGCGATGGCAAGCCCTTGGGCGAGACCGATGCTCACCGGCGCGAAATACGTGCGATTATTACGATGCTTGAACAGTTCTTTGCCGACCAGGCCGACGTCTATGTCAGTGGCAATCTCATGTTCTACTACGAGAAGGGCAATCCGAGCGCCGTCGTATCTCCCGACGTCTTTGTGGTCAAAGGTGTACCCAAAAAAGAACGGCGTACCTACAAACTCTGGGAGGAACGTAAGCCGCCCGCCACTATCTTCGAGATCACTTCGCGCTCGACACGGCTGGAGGATAAGGGCACCAAGCGCGAATTATTCGCGATGCTGCGTGTACGTGAGTACTTTCTGTTCGATCCATTGGCCGAATATCTCAAGCCACCACTGCAAGGATTCGTGCTGAAAGGCGATGAGTTCGTTCAAATCGTTCCTGAGCCAGATGGCGCACTTGTCAGCCAGGAGCTTGGACTATGGCTGCTACGCGAAGGTAGCTATCTCCGGCTGCTCGATAGTGCAACCGGCCAGCCGCTGTTGCGCTCCTCCGAGCTCGATGACGCCCGCCGCGCCGAAGCCGAAGCCCGCCGCGCCGCCGAAGCGCGCGCGCAAGCCGCCGAGGATGAAGTCGAGCGACTGCGAGCGGAACTGGCCCGACTACGTGGCGAACACTAAGTGTTGAGTTTTGAGGTATGAGTTTTGAGTTCAGCGCTGCGTTAAACTCAAACTTATACCTCAAAACTCATACCTCAAAATTATGGGCGATATCACGATCACAAACACGCGTCCCGAGCACCTCGCTGCGCTGGCCGAGCATCAGAAGATCTGTTTCCCCACGCTCGATCCATCGGAGTGGATGACCGCCGAGCACTTCGCTTCGCACCTGCGGCTGTTCCCTGAGGGCCAACACGTCGCGCTCGACGGCGATAGGGTCGTCGGGCAGAGTAGCACATTTCGCATCGGTGAGGCGCGCGCGCTGAACCAGCACCAGTATATGGATATCCTTGGCCAGAGCTATTTCACCAATCACGATCCCAATGGCGAGTGGCTATATGGCGCGGATATGAGCATCCACCCCGACTACCGCGGGCGCAAGATCTCGACGTTGCTCTACGACGCGCGCAAAGATCTCGTCCGGCGGCTTGGGCTGCGCGGCATGATCGCCGGCGGCATGATTCCTGGCTATCGCAACTACCGCGATCGCATGGGGGTCGCGAAGTACGCTAACGCCGTGGCCACCGGCACGCTGATCGACCCGACGCTCACGCCGCAGCTACGCGCCGGCTTCAAGCTGCGCGGCATCCTCTACGATTATATCGACGCCGGCGACCTGGGCAACGACGCGACGTTGATTGTGTGGGAGAACCCCGACCTTTAGAATTGTAAATTGCAAATTGTATCTTGTCGATGACTGCAAACTGCAATTTACAATTTACAATTTGCAATCATTAGGAGGCTATCAATGACCCAACAATATCGAAACTTCATCGGCGGCCAGCGGGTCGCCGGCTCAGGCGGCGAATGGGTCGAGGTGCGCAACCCGGCCGACACCGACGAGGTCCTTGGCGTGGTGCCTGCCTCGACAGTTGCCGATGTCCAGGCGGCGATCGGCGCGGCGCGCGAGGCTTTCCCCAACTGGGCCGGGCTGACGCCGCCCGAGCGTGGGCGGGTGCTACACCGCGCGGCCAACCTGCTCGAGGCTAATGCCGAGGAGTGGACCACCGCGCTGACGCGTGAAGAAGGCAAGACCCGGATCGAGTCGCAGCGCGAGGTTGTGCGCTCGGTCGAATTGCTGCGCTACTTCGCCGGCGAGGCCTGGCGCGTCGGTGGCGACATGTTGCCAGCCGACACGCCACACACGCTGCTCTACAGCACGCGCGTGCCGCTTGGCGCGGTGGCGATCATCACTCCATGGAACTTCCCGCTCTCGATCCCGGTTTGGAAAATTGCGCCGGCGCTGGTGGTCGGCAACACGGTCGTCTTCAAGCCGGCCTCCGCCACGCCAATCATGGCGATCAAGTTGGCCGAGCTGCTGCACGAGGCTGGCCTACCTGCCGGCGTGCTCAACGTCGTCATCGGAGCGGGCGGCGCGCTTGGCGACGCGCTGGTGACCGATGAGCGGATCGATGGTGTGTCGTTCACCGGGTCGTATGCGGTCGGCCATACGCTGTATCAGAAGACGGCACCGCGCATGACCCGCACGCATCTGGAGATGGGCGGCAAAAATCCGGTCATCGTCGCCGCCGACGCCGACCTCGATAAGGCTGTGCAGATCGTGGCGGCGGGCGGCTTTGGCCTGACTGGCCAGGCATGCACGGCCACCAGCCGGGTGATCGTCGAACGGCCAGTAGTGCGCGAATTTACCGCGCGCTTCGCCGCCGCCGCGCGTGCGCTGAAAGTTGGCCCCGGCCTGGCCGATGGCATTCAGATGGGGCCAGCCATCAGCAAAAGCCAGCGCCAGACCGATCTAGATTACGTCGCGATCGCTCGTGACGAAGGGGTGCAGGTGCTCGTCGGCGGCGGCGCGCCCGAGGGCAGCGGCTATGCGCGCGGTCACTTCGTCCAGCCGACGGTGCTGAGCGGCGTGCGGCCCGACATGCGGATCGCCCAGGAAGAAGTATTCGGCCCGGTGGTCGGCGTGATCGAGGCGAGCGATCTAGAGGAAGCCTTCGCGATCGCCAACAATACCAGCTATGGTCTCTCGGCCGGGATCGTCACCACCGATCTGCGCCAGGCGATTCGCTTCGCCGAGCGAGCCGAGGCCGGTATGGTCAAAATCAACCAGGGCACGGTCGGCGCGTCGATCCAGGCTCCGTTCGGCGGGTTCAAGAACAGCGGATCGGGGATGTTCCGCGAAATGGGTAAGGGCGCGATCGAGTTCTTTACCAAAGTTAAAACCGTTTACATCGATGGGCAGTAGCGTGCTGGGATGAACTAATTCGCCCATAGGCCGCATCTATTTCGATCATGCGGATTCGCAGCGGGCAGTTTATACTCTATAAGCTGCCCACTTTTTATTTATGACGATTACGTGTAGGTTGAGCAAGTTAATGATGTGGAATAGGTTGCGACGCTGGCTGAATGATATTCTGATCAAAGACCCGATCGCGCGCCAGCAGGCGCCGCTCCTCCAGATGATGCTGATCAGCGTCATTCTTGTAGCGGCGCTGCGGCTTCTGTCGTTCCCGATCAACAATAGCGACGACGCGAGTAGCTGGCTGGACCCGGGAATGAGTACGATGGTGCTGATCGACGCTGTGATCGCACTCGGCGTGCTTCGAGCGGGTCGGTTCCGATTCGCGGTATTGCTGGCGACAACTGGTTTCCTATTCGTGCTGGGGATAGCATTGATCAATACAGGCCTGCATAGTAGCGGGCTCGTGCCGCTCATATTCGTGCTTCCAATCACCCTCGCCGGACTGTTGGCCGGCCGGCGCGGCTTGCTGTTTACTGGCGCTCTAAGCGTGGCAATCGTCGCGATCACCGCTTTCCTCGAACTCCGTTCGCCGCCGCTCGCGGGTTTCGCCCCGTTGCCCAACCCGCCCGCCGATATGGCGATCTCGTTCGCACTGATCACCGGCCTGCTTGTTACCTTCCTGGGTCTGTTCGGCCAATCGCTACGAAAAGCGCTCGCCGTCGCGCTCGATCACGAGCAGAAGCTAGAGCAAGCTCGCGCCTCGCTCCAAAAGCAGGCGGTGGATCTGGCGGCGGCAAATGTCGTTCTGGAGCGCGAAATAGCCGAACGGCGACGAGCCGAACAAGCTTTACGCGAGAGTGAAGAGCGCTATCGATTGATCACCGAGAACTCCAGCGATCTGATCAGTCTGCTCGATCTCGCAGGCGCGGGCAGTTGCATTTACGTCAGCCCATCCTACAAAACTCTACTGGGCTACGAGCCAGAACAACTGCTTGGCCCTTTACAGCTGAAGCTCGTTCATCCCGACGACCGCGCTAATGTGATCGAACAATATGCTCGGCTCGTAGCCACTGGGAATGCGAGCGTCACGTATCGCTTGCGCCACGCCGGCGGCTCCTGGCGTTCGATCGAGCTCCACGCAAGCACGATCAACCAGCCGGATCTTCACTACGCCGTCACCGTAGGCCGCGACGTTACCGAGCGAAAAAACCTCGAAGCGCAGCTCATGCAATCTCAGCGGCTTGAGAGTATTGGGCGATTGGCGGGCGGCGTCGCGCACGACTTTAATAACCTGCTGACTACGATTGTCGGCAACACCGAACTGGCACTCGATTCGCTACCGGCTGACCATCCTGTGCGTGCCGACCTCAGCGAGATCGCCCAGTCGGCTGATCGGGCGACCGGGCTCACTCGCCAGCTGCTCGCCTTCGCCCGCAAGCAACTCATCGAGCCACGCCCGATCGACCTTAACCAACTTGTGCTTGAGATGGACAAGCTGCTCCGGCGACTGATCGGCGAAGATATCGAACTAGCCACGCTGCTCGAGACCGACCTATGGCGGGTACGCGCCGATCCTGGCCAAATTGAGCAGGTGATCATCAACTTGGCGGTCAACGCGCGCGATGCCATGCCGAATGGTGGTAAGCTCACGATCGAAACCAAAAATGTCCTGCTCGACCACGACTACGCGCATCGACACATTAGCGCGAGCCCAGGCACCTATGTGTTGCTGGCGATCAGCGACACCGGTACGGGCATGGATGAGGAGACCCAGGGACAAATCTTCGAGCCGTTCTTCACAACCAAGGCGCCGGGGTATGGCACCGGGTTAGGGCTGGCAACCTGCTATGGAATTGTCAAGCAACATGGCGGCAATATTTGGCCCTACAGCGAGCCAGGCCACGGCAGCACCTTCAAGATCTATTTGCCGCAGTTTGAGGCGCCGGCCGAGGCGCGACCTCAGCCCATCGATGCCGGCGGACTACCGCGCGGCACAGAGACTATCCTGCTGGCCGAGGACGAGCCGTCGGTGCGCATGCTCGCCGCACGGGTATTGCGCAGCCTGGGCTACACTGTGATCGAGGCGACCAATGGCGACGAGGCGCTGAAGCTGGCTCAGTCCGCGGATGGACCGGTAATTAAGTTTCTGCTTACCGATGTGGTGATGCCGCAAATGAGTGGCCAAATCTTAGCCGAGCGGATTAAAGAGCATCATCCCGACATTAAAGTGCTGTTCATCTCGGGCTACACCGACAACGCAATCGTTCATCACGGCGAACTCGATCGGCATGTTATATTCTTACAAAAACCCTTTTCGCCATCGGCGCTCGCGCGCAAGGTGCGCGCTGTTCTAGATGCAACTCCTTTCAACTAATTGTGCTTGTCTTCAAGATGGTAAAGTAATCTTAAAAAGGGTTCTGTTATGCAGCAAAAAAGGCGCGACTGGCTCAATAATCTTCCATATCGAAACCCGCTGGAGCAACGCCAAGCCAGATTACTTCAAATAATGCTGCTCCTGATTCTTGGCGCCTGTTTGATTGGTTTATCCCTAGGTATTATCACTGCTAATCGAGGCTTCGCGGCCGATCTACCAGGCCTCTCTTACCCGCTGTTGTTCCTATGCACGCTTGGCGCGCTATTTGCGCTGCGGCGCGGGCGATTCAGTATCGCCATCGGTCTGACGACACTCGGGTTTATGCTTGCGATCGGAATTGCACTAGTCACCGTTGGACTCAACCAAAGCCCAGTTATCTTGCTCTCTTTCAGCGCCCCGATCACCCTAGCAGGATTGGTGCTGGGCCGGCGCGGTATACTCATGGCCAGCGGGTTGAGCATATTGCTAGTCGTTGCCGTCGCACTGCTCCAGACATATGCGCCGGCATCGGTGGGTTTCATGCATTCAGCCAACATGGCACCGCTAGCGCTCGCGGCAACTTTTGCCTTGATCGTGCTCGTGCTGAGTCTATTTCTCGATCTCTTCGGTTCTTCTTTACGCGACGCGCTGAGCACAACCCAAGCCCGCGAGCAAGAGTTAGAGCGCCTCCGCGCATCACTCGAAGATACGGTTCGCGAACGAACTGCCTCACTTCAGCAGGCGCTTGAAGACGGCGAGCAGCGTGAAGCGCGCCTGACACAAACTCTAGAAGACTTGAATATCAGCCAGGCAACCATCCGCGAAATGAGCGCGCCGGTCATTCCGGTTCTACCTGGAGTGTTAGTTGCACCATTAATCGGTTCGCTCGACTACACCCGTGCCACCACGCTGACCAATAATGTGCTGAGCATGGTCGAGCGGGAAAACGCCCGCTTGGTCATTTTCGACATCACCGGCGTCCCCATCGTCGACACCCAAGTCGCTCAGATATTACTCCAGACGGCGGCGGCGGTGCGATTGCTCGGCGCGCAGACGACGATTGTCGGCATTCGGCCCGAGGTTGCACAGACACTGGTTGCGCTCCACCTCGACCTCGGAACAGTTCGCTCGTATCCGAATTTGCGCAGTGCGGTAGAGACGCTGCTTGTGGAACGCTACAACGTGGATCTCACCAGCGCCAGAAAGATGGCGTATGCATCCTGATACGATTCTTACTGGCGGAAAAATTCACACGCTCAATCGCCAACGGCGAGTTCCCACGGCGCTGGCAATCGCGGGCAACTATATTTTGGCGGTCGGCGACGATGCGGCAATCGCAGCGTTGGCGGGTCCTACTACCCGCCGAATCGATCTGGCCGGGCGCACAGTCGTGCCGGGCTTCAACGATGCGCACATCCATCTCTGGAAAGAGGGCATGCTGCTCGGCCAAGTCAACGCCCGGCCAGTTGCCGCGCCAACAATTGAAGCGCTCGTTGCGGCGTTCGCGGCGCGCGCCGGCCAAACGCCAGCCGGCCAATGGATCGAGGGACGCGGCTACGACGAAACCAGGCTGCCCGCGCTTCGCCATCCAACCCGTGCCGATCTGGATCGCTCGTCGATCGACCACCCGATGGTGTTGGGGCGTACCTGCGGGCACATCATTATCGCCAATAGTCGCGCTTCAGTTAGCCTGCATCACCGCCGACACGCCGAACCCGCCCGGCGGCGAGATCGACCGCGACGAGCGCGGCGAGCCGAATGGCGTTCTGCGCGAAACCGCAATGGCGCTGGTACGCTCGATCCAGCCTCCGCCGACCGACGACGAGCTTGCACGCGCGCTGATCGGCGCTGGGCGCAATTGTCTGGCGCTCGGCATCACCAGCATCGGCGAGCCGGGGGTCGACCCGCGTACTGTGAATATCTACCGGCGCCTCGATGCCGAGGAGCGCCTGCCGCTACGCTGCGATGTGATGGCGATGACCATCCTGCCGAACGGCCAGCGTGCTGCGCCTCCGGCGCCTTGGCACGGCCGCTGGGCCAAGAGCGATACCGTAAAGCTTTTTAGCGATGGCGGCCTCAGCAGCGGCACCGCCGCTTTAAGCATCCCGTACCGCAACCGCCACAATTGCGGCCTGCCGCGCTTCCCGGCCGAGCAACTAGCCGAAGAGGTTCGCATGATCTACGACGCTGGTCTCGCCGTCGCGGTGCATTCGATCGGCGATCATGTGATCGGCGAAGTGCTGGATGCGTTCGAACGATTGAACGTTGAACGTTCGAACGTTCAACGATTACGAATAGAGCACTTCGGCCTACCCAACGCTGATCATCTACGCCGCGCCCGCGATCTGGGGGTGATGGTCGCGACGCAGCCATCGTTCTTGTACGATATTGGCGATACTATTCTGTACCACTTGCCCGAGGCGCTGGTGGCGCAATGCTACCCCTTCCGCAGCATGTTTCGACGCCGGCCTGACCGTGGCTTTTAGCTCCGACGGGCCGGTCATTGGCGATGCCAACCCGCTCTTGGGGCTCCAGTCCGCGGTGCTGCGCCGTACCCGCAGCTGCCGCGTGATTGCACCCGAGCAAGCGATCGCGGTTGAGCAGGCGCTCTGGGCCTTCACCGTCGGCAGCGCAATTGTCAACGGCGAAGCGCATCGGCTTGGGCGAATCGCACCAGGCTATTTGGCCGATCTAGCGGTACTGAGCGGCGACCCGCTGACGGTTCCGATTGAACGCCTCTTAGAGATCCAGATTGAACAGACCTGGCTCGATGGCGCGCTCGCATTCGAATGCTAGAGCGATAGCCCAGCAAAGAATACTATATCATATAATTACGAACACATGATCGGTTTCTTACATCCCCAAGAATTGCGATTAGCCGTAAACCTCTTTGTAATGCGCCATACCGGTAGTTTGGCTTTGTGAAGCCATAAAACTATAGTTGGAAAGCCAAAAAGAGCTTTCAAGGCGTCCTAATCAGGAAGGGGGCTTGACAAGTGCGGTATACTGCATATGCAAGCGGTTTTCGCACAAACGTACATAGGAGGAGACAAAACAATGCAAAAGACCGACTTCGTTAAATCGGTGGCCGAGCGGGCTGGCGTTTCGCAGAAAGAGGCCAAGCAGGTCGTCGATGCGGCGCTGGACATTGTCACCGAGACCCTGAAGAAGGGTGAGAAAGTGACTTTGACCGGCTTCGGCACTTTCGAAGTGCGGCAGCGGCAGGAGCGCGAGGGTGTCAACCCACAGACGCGGCAGAAGATCAAGATCGCTGCGACCAAGACCCCTGGCTTCAGCGCGAGCAGCACGCTCAAGGACGCGGTCAAGGGCAGCTAGTTCTAGTCTGACATCAACCTCAAGATCACTGACGGAGGGCGGGGAGGACAACCCGCCCTCTGTGCTTATCGCAAAACTCAATCGGCTACATCGACGCATTTGAGATCACAAGTGATGGCGCCACTTTGTTCTAACATGGATTAATGTGGCTCCCTTGTCACATGTTATGTAGCGTGCTATACTTCTGATCAATGTCCACGCTCCGTAGCACCGCACGAACGCTAAGGATCTGCGGGTCGAGTCTTCACCACCCGTAGATGATCGATACATGCCACGGCCAGGAAGTTGAGAAGCTTGCCATTCCAGTGCGAGTCATCGATCGTTGTCGCCCCCATCAGTTGATTCGCAAATCGGAAGCCTTCAATACACCGGCCAGCCTTGGCACGAAGCGAAGCCGCTCACGCTGAAAGGAGGTTCCGCACCGATATAGATCAATGCGGTCAGTTGGAGTCGTACTCATACAATCCTGTATTGTAGCAATGAACGATGGAGTGTTTGCTCACGCACGGAGGAATGTATGAACGCACTACTTGCACTCGTGGCAACGATCGTGATCGTTGTGCTCGGCTATCGCTTTTATGCCAGCCGGGTGAATCAAACAATCATTCAGGCAGATCCGAAGCGAGCCACCCCAGCCACGATGTACAACGATGGGGTGGATTTTATGCCGGCCAGCAGTTCGGTCCTGTTCGGCTATCAATTCAAGAGTATCGCTGCGCTTGGGCCGATCGTCGGGCCGATCCTCGCGGCGCAGTGGGGTTGGCTGCCCGCATTACTCTGGCTGGTCATCGGTGTCTTCTTCATCGGCTGGGTGCAGGACTACGCTTCGACCATGCTGGCCGTCCGCAGCGAGGGCATGACGATGGGCGGCCTCTCCTACAAGCTCATTTCGCCCCGCGCTCGCAGTATCCTGCTCGCCTTCCTCTACTTCTACTTGCTGCTGATCATGGCTGCCTTCGGTGGTATCGTCGCCGGGCTGATGGCGCGGCCCGAGGTGCCGATCGGCTTCTTCATCTTGGTGCTCGCCGGAGTTCTGGCGGGCCAGATGACCTACCGTTGGCGCCAGGATCTCCTGCTGACCACAATTGTGACCGTCGCGATCGCGATCGTGGGCGTCTGGCTCGGGCAGACCGACTTTATGAAACCAATCGTCAGCGCGATCAATGGCGTGGGCGCGACGGCCGGCGCGAACGGCCAGCCGGCTCCGCTGGTGATGTGGAACATCGGCTATGGGCCCTATACCTGGCCACTATTCATCTGGGGCATCCTGATGCTGCTGTTCTGCTATCTCGGGTCGGTGCTGCCGATCTGGCGCTTCGCCCAGCCGGTCAACTACACCTCGTTCTGGCTGGTGCTGTTGGGTATCGTGGGATCGATTATCGGCATTGCCGTGGCGACACTCGGCGGCGGCGCGAACTACACGATCGATGCCTACAAGGGCTTCTCGGTCCCCGGCCCGCTGGCGCCGGGCGTGCTCAGCCCACTCTGGCCGCTGCTATTCGTCGTGATCAGCTGCGGTGCCGTCAGCGGATGGCACTCGCTCGTCAGTACCTCCGGCACCGCGCGCCAACTCGAGAAAGAGACCGACGCGCTGCCGGTGGGCGGCGGCGCGATGTACACCGAGGCCGTGCTGGGCGTGCTCTCGCTCTCGTTCGCGGCGGCCGCCTTCGCCAACTACCAGGGCTACATCGACGAGGGCATCAAGAAACTGGGGGCGCCAGGCATCTTCGCCAACGGGATGGCGCTGTTCCTCAACTACCTCGGCATTCCCAAGACCTTCGGCGCCGCCTTTGGTTCGGTCTTCCTGGTGGTGATGGCGCTCACGGTGATGCAGCTCGTGCTGCGCTTCATGCGCGTGGCCAGCGCTGAGCTGATTGGCGACCGCATACCGATCTTCAAGAGCCCGCACGTCGGCTCGCTCGTGGCGATCATGCTGACGCTGTTACTGCTCTGGACCGGCTTCTGGAACCGCATCTGGATCCTATTCGGCGGTTCGAACCAGCTCTTCGCTGGCCTGGCATTGCTGTTGATCACGATCTGGCTGGCGCAGCAGCAGAAGCCGTACAATTGGGCATTCATCCCTGGAATCTTCATGTATGTCACCACCGTCGCCGCGCTGCTGTACACTGCCTGGGCCTCGCTCCAACTCGCGTTCCAGCCTCCGCTGCCTGGCTTCGCGGCGTTCGCCTGGTCGTTTGGTAACTTCGTCTCGGCCGCGATCGGTCTGTTCCTCTCGGTCGCCGCGCTTCTGCTGGCCTACGATGGCTTGCAGGCGCTCAACCGAGCCCGTGGCGGGCTGCGGCCGGCGGCTGCGACCCGGTAATCTGAGATTAGAGATTGGAGATCAGCGATTTTGACAGTAATCCATCGCCGATCTCCAATCTCTAATCTCTAATCTCAGGTGATGTTATGCTTGATGTCGAAGTAGTGACCCACGTGCTCGGCTCGATGGAGCACTGCCAGCACTGCCAGGTGTTCATCGACGGCGCGGGCGTGGGCGGCAAGGTCCATCAGAGCGATCTCGAATCCTACCCGCCGGAATGGCGCGAGGAATGGCAGCGCCTTTCCGACTGGATCATGCGCCTGTCGGAACAGCACGCTGGGCAGCTGCGGATCAAGATCACCGACGCCCAATCGCTCGGCGGGATATGGCGCGCTATCCGCCAGGGCATCCGCAAATATCCGACATTCATCGTTGACGGCGAGAAGTACCATGGCTGGGACGAGCTGGTGTTGGAGGGGTTGATCAACCAGAAGCTGGCAATGACGAGTTAAGAGTTTTGAGTTTTGAGTTAAAGTAACGTCCAACTCGAAACCCAAAACTCATAATTCATAACTGGAGGAATGATATGTCTGACGAGGAAAAACGGAGCTTCTTCGAGCGCGCCAGGCGCAATCTGCAGGACTTCATCTATGGCATGAGCGCTCACGAGATGACGCGCCAGGCGCTCAAGACGCGCGGATCGATGGAGCACCTGTTTATCCTGATTACGATGGGCGATCTGCTTGGCGTGCCGATTCTGCCGCCCTACTATTCGCTGCGGCTGCTGCCCTACGTCGTCCCGCAGATATCGACATGGAAGCGGCGGATGTTGCGTGAGAAGGATCTGGTGGACGCACTCGCATAAGAACAAAGAGCAAAGAACAAAGAACAAAGGAGCATCAGCGATGATCATCGGCATTTGTTCTCTGTTCTCTGTTCTTTGTTTTTGAAAGGGAGGAGGCAGTATTGTCCCTCGCAGATATCTTCCAGCGCTACCCGGAACGCCGCTACATTATGTTTGGTGGTAAGGGCGGCCTGGGCAAAACCACCTTCAGCGCGGCGACCGCCTACTACCTGGCTCAGCAAGGCAAGAAGGTGCTGGTGTTCAGCGTAGACCCGCAGGCATCTCTCTCGGACATCTTTCAACGCGACATCTTCGGCCAGGGCGCCGTCGAGATCATGCCCAACCTCTACGCTCAGGAGATCGACGCCGACCGGCATATCAAGGCCTATCAGGACGAGATCCGCCAGAAGATCCTCGATATGTATGGGATGGAGAAGATCCCTGATGAGATCGAGAGCTATATCCAGGCGGCGGCGGCTGAGCCCGCCATGGAGGAGAGCGCGATCTTCGACCAGGTGGTCGACATCGTGGTGCAAGGCGGCTACGACTATTACATCTACGATCTGGTGCCGCTCGGCCACGCACTGTACTACCTCAGCATGGCCAGCGTCTACGATGAATGGATCGGCAAGATCACCAAGCTGCGCGAGGAGATGCGCGAGTATGAGATGATGGCCGCTCAGGCCCAGCGCGGCAAGGTGCTCGAAGAGGACAAGATCCTGGGCGAGCTCCAGTATATCAAGCAGCGCATCGGCACCTCCTCCTCCATCCTGACCGACAAGGAGAAGACCGCCTTCTTCTTCGTGATCATTCCCGAACAGATGGTGCTGCTCGACACTGCTAAGGCCGCCGCGATGTTCGCGCGCTTCAACGTGCCGATCAGCGGCTATATCGTCAACCGGGTGATCCCCGAAGCAGTCGCCACGACCACGTCGGCCCCAGCCTACCTGAAGAACCGCTACGATATGCAGCAGGGCTACCTCAAACAGATCGACCAGCAGTTCGGCCAGGGCGTGCTCGCGCGCTTCCCTGCGCTAGAGCGCGACGTAACCGGGCTAGAGATGATTGGGCGAGTGGCGCAGGTGATGTTCGAGGATAGAAGATAGAGGATAGAGGATGGAAGTGGAAGCATTTCTCTCTTCTATCTTCAATTTTCTGTCTTGGGGAGACAAACTGTGATCGATAAGACGATGTCCCAATTCCTGGCCGAGCATCCCGATTTAAAGTACACCTTCTTCGGCGGCAAGGGTGGGGTCGGCAAGACGGTGATGGCGGGCGCGCTGGCGCTGGCGCTGGCGCGCAGTGGTAAGCGCACCCTGCTGGCTTCAACGAACCCGGTGCATAGCTTGAGTGGGCTGCTTGGGCAGGACGTCTCCAGGGAGCCGAAGGCAGTGCAGGGTGTGGCGAACCTCTGGGCCTACGAGATCGACACCAAGGACACCATCGCGCGCTCTAAAAATGAGATCCGTGAGAAGATCGGCTGGTTTCTCAAATACGCCGACATCCGCACCAAAGCCGACGAGTTCGTGGAAAGCGCGACGATGAACCCGGCTTTCGAGGAGAGCGCGATGTTCGAGAATATGATCGATCTCATGTTCAAGGATGAGTACGATGCCTACGTCTTCGACACCGCGCCAACGGCCAACGCGCGCCGGCTGCTGGGTATGTCGTCGGTCTACTCGCTCTGGGTCAACAAGATGATGCAGAGCCGCGAGGAGGCCAAGACACTACGCCAGAAGCTCTCCTACAGCAAGCAGAAAGAAGAGAAGGACCCGTTGATGGAGTATTTGATCAATTTTCGCGAACGCATGGCCCACGCCAAGACACTGCTAACCGACCCTGCCAAGACGGCGTTCTTCTTCGTCACGCTACCGGAGGCTCTGCCGATCGCGGTGATCAAGCGCTTCATCAATTGGTTCCACGAGTTCGGCATCCCTGTCGGCGGTGTAGTCGTCAATATGCGCATCGACAAAGAGAGCCTCCGCGACGATGTTGCTGACTTCGTTAAGAACCGGGTAGCCATGCAGGATGCCTACATGCAGGAGATCGGCGAGACCTTCGATGGTATGGTGCGCGCGGTCCTGCCGTTGTTCGATAACGAAGTGCGCGGCGTGCCGGCGCTCACGAAGACAGCGGATCTGTTAATGGTGTAGCATGGATATCACGCTTCACGACATTTCCGCCGCTAACCTGCTCTTCGGCGCGGGCGCATTTCTAGCGTTGGCGCTGCCCGAGGGCTGGGAGCTGGCGCCAGGCCCGGCGCGCCCGGAGATCGCCGCCTGCCATGTGCGCGGCGATCGGCGTTGGGTCGTCTCCGGCGACGCGTGGTATACTGTGCGACATGACGGCCGTCAGGTGGCGCTGGAGCTGGCGATCGCGATTCGCGCGCGCGGGCGTGGCCCGGCTGGCACGGAGCGGACACAGGTCGGCCAACACTGGGCCGAGGTACGGCACTGGGCCCGCCAACGCGGCTTCCCGCGACGCTGGTTAGTCCACTTCAGCGAAGTACGCTGGCACTGTGAGTCGACCGAGCGCGATATCACGATCACGCTCAGCAGCCGCGCGCCGCACGCGGCCTTTGCGGAAGTGCTGGCAGGGCTACAAGAGATACACTGCCATTGACTGAGGGGGTGCAGGTGAACAATCATCGAGGATAGAGGATATAAGATCGAGGATAACATTCATCGCACGACGAACACTATCTTCCATCCTAAAGACTCACCCGCTCACCCATTCACCTCGGCAAGGCATTGGATGAGCGATCGAACGATCTCCTCCGCCGGTCGATGCTCGATTCCCGCCAGATTGAGCACTAGCACTATCTGTGGCTTCTCGGTGCGATAAGAGAACGATCGGAGCGACGGGCCATATCGTTCGAAGAAGGGATGCAGCGCGTCTGTGAGTTGCCCGGCTGTGGCGCCGGAGGCGGTGAGTTGCAGCGACGGCGTGGCCTGGATGGAGCTCCATCCTTCGGGCGGGAAGACGCGCGGCGCTGCGTCGAGTTGGGCTTTCATGCCGCGCTGGAGGGCAAGTTTGAGGATCAACTGATCGCGCCGGCCGCTCGCGCGCTGGAACAGCCACAGCGGCAGCAGTTCTCGGGTTTCCAGCAGCAGCACCGCCTCGAGCTGTGCGATTGGCCGCGCGAGGCCACTTGCGCTGGCGCGCATGCCGCTGCCGGAGGAGCCGATCCAGCGATATTCGGCCTTGCCGCCCAGCGATCGCAGGCCGGCCTGGAGCCAGCGCCCAAGCATCTGCCCACGGCGCCGATTATACACCGACGCGCCAATATACCAGGCGAACAGCGCGACGCAGACGCCTAGAATGGCAAGCTGACCAATGTCCACCGACGAGCCTCCAACCGAACACGAGCCCGACCAGGTCAACCTCGAAGCGCTGCGCGCCCGGCTGGCGGCAGCGGCCGACTGGCTGCGCGGCTTCCTCTATGGAATGACGACCTACGAGCAGGTCCTAACCCTCCGCAAGCAGCGCGCCGACCTAGAGCATCTATTCGTCTTGATCAGCTTCGGCGATTTGCTGGGAGTGCCGGTGCTACCACCCTATTACACGCTCCGTCTGCTGCCCTACATTGTGCCGCTCATCCGTAATTGGCGCTTTCGGATGCTGCGCGAGAAGGATTTAACCGACCTTACGAGCGGGGGATAGCTACCCTCCCGCCGTCGATTTCCCCTTCAAGAAATTGACCAGTGCCTCTATCGCGCTCTGCTGATCCTGAGGCAGCTTCTGCTGCTGCGCCAGCGTGAGCAAATTTTGCGCCTCGGTCGCGGCCTGCTGGTATTGTTTGGTGTCGCTTAACACTAGTGTATAGTTGCGGCGCGCGTCGACACTCTGTGGCTGTACTTGAGTCCAATGCCCGAACGCTTCGGTGGCGCGCGAAAGATCGTTCAGTCGAAGCGAGGTCAGGCCAATGAACGAGTACAATGCCGCATCGTCGGGCTTCTTGGTAACGGCCTCGGCATACGCGTCGCGCACGCGGCGCAGTTGGTCGGGCTGATCGCGCAGGCTGTCCGCTATCTGTGAGACCTGCCCGTCGAGGGCGTGTGGGTTCGCAGAAATCTGCTTCACATACACATCGGTGGCTTCGGCGTCGTGCCCCTGTAGGCGTAGCACGTCGGCCAGACGCAGGTCGGTGTCGTTGTAACGCGGGTCGAGCTGTTTCGACTGGGCCAGCAGATCGCCGGCCTGCTTAAAGTACTTCTGCGCCTCGGTCTCGTTATTCTGGCTACGCCGATAATTGCCCATCAGCGCCACCGCGCTGGCATACTCGTTTAGAATCGTCACATCCTGCGGCGCAATCTCGTGGCCACGCTGATACCAGTCGAGCGCTTCCTCAAGCTGCTTGGGATCCTGATTGAGCCGTGCATACCAGAAATTGTGCAGACGCGCCAGGTTAGCATAATGATCCTTATTTAGCTGGTTGAGCTGCCGCGCCTGCTCCAGCACCGCCTGCGCATAGCTGATCGTCTCCAGTGGTGTTTGCTGAAGTACCGCCTGCTCGGCGGCTTGATCGCCGGTGAGATCGAGCAGATCGGTGAGCTTGGCGTTTGGCTTCGGCTGGCCTAGTTGGTTATTCGCGCTCTGCCGCTTGATATCCGCCAGGCTCATCAGGCTGCGGCCCAAATTGAGGTAGTAGAAATCCTGCTGCGGCTCCATGCGGATGGAGTCAAGATAGTAGCCCATACCGATCAACATCTGCTCATAGTTGGCGTTTGGGTTATCGCTGAGCGCTTGGCCCTGCTGGAAGCGCATATCGGCATAAACATTATCGATATTGAAGAACCAGACGCCCGCCAACGCCAGCACTCCAATGATCGCATAGATCATCAGCGCCGCCGGGTTATTGGAACTGCTGGCGTTGCTGCGGGCCGCCCGCCCTTGCGCGGCGCCACGCGCCACCGCGCCTTGGCGCCGCTTACCGCCGCGGTTGTTAGCTGCCGATCCTTTGGTTGGGGCTACTGGCCCAGGCTCGGCAGCCGGCCCAGCCGGCGCAACGGCGTCGAGCGAATATTCGCCGGCTAGCCCGCCCGCCACCACAACGACGCCCATGGTGATCCACAACATCATCAAGGTTGAGACGATCGGAATGCCAGTCAGTCCTTCGACGCTATGCGCTACGACTCCGGCGATACCGGCAATACATAGCACCTGCACCCGCCAGTCGTCGACTCGCCGGAGCAGCCGCCACGCCAGCGCGAAGAAGCTGATGATCACGAACAGATAGGTAGCCAGACCCAGCAGACCCTTGGTTACGAGTTCATCAAGATACGCCTCATGCGATCGGTCGGGCGACGCTCCGCGTGCTTCGATATTGGCCAGGGATGGAGGATAAAACTTGTTGTAGGCGACAAACATGCTCTCTGGACCCCAGCCGATCACGGCGCGCAGCGGGTCAGATGTTATCAGGGCCACGGCACCGCCGGCTTTATCGTCGCCAGTCCAGATCAGGCGGCGCACCAGCCCGGTGCCACCTTCCGTCTCGAACAGCGTACCCATGCGGCCAATGTACGGTGTACTGCGCAACTGCTGGAAGAATGGCGAATCTGAAAGATTGAATGCTACTACAAATGCGCCGAGTAGCAGTGCTAGTGCAACTTCGCCGATCAACAGGTTGCGCCATAGCCGGGCTTTGGGCGCAGCGGCGGCGCGCGCGCTCTGGAACGCGCGCCAGAGCAGCAGCGTAAAAAACAGGAACAAGCCGGCGCCAATGCCGATCCACGGGCCGCGGCTTTGCGTGAAGAAGATCGTTATGAGCAGCAACGCGGTGATAATCAGCATCCCGGCGCCATGTAATCGCTGAAACAGTCGCGTTGGCGCCGCCTGCCGGCGTGGCAGCGTATAGAACAGGGCATACGCCACCGCTACGAGCGCCGCGCCGCCAACGAGCCAGAGCGGCCAGTCAGTATCGTTGCGCCCAGGCAGCGATTTCACCTCCTGGGTGCCCGAGTTCTGGCCAAGCAAAAAGGCAAAGCCAAGCATAACGACAAATAGTGCGGTCAAAATCCCCGGCCAGAGTATACTCAACGTGATACGCTCAGCACTGTGCGGCCGTAGTGTTGGCAGGATATACAGGCCGCAGGTAACCACCAGAGCAAAAGGGTAGACCCACCAATAGCCCAGACTAGCCGTTCGCACCACTGCGCCAAATTTCACAGTGGAAAACAGTATCGCCAGGCTGCCAAGCACGACGAGTGCATAAGCCGCGCCCCAGCCAATGTCGGCACCCTCGCCCGGTTCGGCAGCATGTTGAGCTTCGCGTAACGCACCAATTGCACGGTAGAGCGCAAATGGCACGATCATTATGAGGTACGCAGCCACGAAAATCGAGTTCCCCATGGTCGAGGCCACGCGCGACACCACATCACCCTTCCAAGGCAGTGGGTCGATTTGGAAATGCTGCACCAAGCCATAGCCGATCGCCGGCAGGCTGCCGAGAACTGCAACAGTGATGAGCCGCTCAAGTTGCTCGCGTCGCCGGAGCATCAGCACAATCAGCGTGGCCAAGCCCATATACGAAAGATTGGTATAGGTGCCCTGGAGCCGCTGGTACGAGCCCCAGAAGCTCGTGTTAGGTACTACCGAGCTGAATGTCGTGAGTAGATATACGAGCGCATACAGGAGCGTTGGCAGCGCAAGCGGGATTGATCTCAACCGTAGCCACATCCGTGATCCAATGCCCGCACTGGCCGCATCTGTGCCGACCCGGCGCCGGCCGGACAACTCTAATGCACGAATAAGGCCGGCAGCAGCCATAATCAGCACAATTGCACGTAGAGAAGTAGCTTTATCTGGCTCGAAGTGACGCGATGAGAGGAGGTTGAAATAGCTAGGGATGAAAACTAGGGCCAGAAGCCAGCCGCCCTCAATGATCCGCTCGCACCAGGCGGCGATCGTGGTCTGTCGTTGCAACCGGGTTGCCTCCTCAGAAAATAAAACGTAAAAACGTAAAACGTACTGCGTGATCTGCAGAGTACTTATGTTTCACGTTTTACGTTTTACAATGTCGAAGATTCAGATTATGGATCGGCAAGGACTGTTTCTTGCACGTCCGGCCTAGACTGAACCTTAAATGCTGCGGCGCGTTCGATCATTTCATGGGCGCTACGGCGACTATGGTCGCTAATCGGCGTGCCGTCCAACATCGCCGCCAACTCGTCGATACGCTGCTCATCGGACAAGCGCGCGACAATCGTACGAGTGCGATCGACGCTGAACGATTTGGCGATCGCGTAGTGTACGTCGCCAAATGAGGCAACTTGGGGCAGATGGGTAATACAGATAACCTGGTGCCGATCGCTGATACCCCACAACTTCTCGCCGACGACATGGCCGGCGCGCCCGCCTACACCCACATCCACTTCGTCAAATACCAGCGTTGGCACGTCGTCGACGCGTGAGAGGATCGACTTGAGTGCCAGCAGCAACCGCGCGCTCTCGCCACCCGACGCAATGCGCGCCAATGGCTTGAGGGGCTCGCCAGGGTTGGAGGAGAGAAGAAACTCGATCTTATCGATACCTGTCTTGTCGAAGGCATACCTTCCCGAATTGGAATGTGAGAATTGAGAATCAAGAACGGTTTCACTTGAGTTGCCATTCTCAATTTTCAATTCTGAATTCGCAATCTCAGCGGGCACGCCATTCGGATCTTCCTGATGCTCCAGCGCGACAAAAAAACGCACATGTGGCATGGCTAAGTCGCGCATCGCACCTTGCACTCCGGCTGCCAGGCGGTCGCCCGTTTGGCGGCGGCGGCGCGATAACTCGGCGGCCAGCTTGCCGATCTCACCGCGCAAACGCGCCTCCTGTTGCTCGAGTTCCGCTAGATGTTCGGCGCTATGTGTCAGCCGCTCGATCTCGGTCTCGGCCGAGGCGGCGCGCTCTAAGATCTGCTCGATGCTGCCATGGTATTTGCGTTGCATCTCGCGCAGCAGCGTGAGCCGGTCTTCAATTGCATCCAAGCGCGCAGCGTCGAATTCCATTGCGTCGCGGTAGGCGCGCACATTCGCAGAAAGATCTTCGATCGTATACAATAACTCGCTGGCCTGCTCAGCCGCGCGCGCGACGCTAGGATCGAGCTTCGCCAGCTCGGCCAGTGAGTCGCTGACGGTCGCCAGCGATTCGACAATCGGCTTGATTGGATGCCGACCGCTCTCGTCGCCGGCATACAGGAGCGCGTAGGCCGATGTGACCAGATCGGTGATCCGCGCGCCATTTTGCACCAGTGTGCGCTCTTGCAATAGCTCCGTTTCTTCGCCCGGATGCAGCTTGGCCTGCCCCACATCTTCGAGCAGATAGCGAAGCTCTTCGATCCGCTCGGCGCGGCGGGCGGCCGCCTTCTGCAGCGCATGCAGCTCATCGCGCACGCGGCGCAGTTCGCCAACCTTCTCGGCGACTTCGGCGCGTAGCTGTAGGAGTCCGCCGTAGCGATCGATCATCTCGCCATGGGTGCGCGTATTAAAGAGCGATAGGCCCTCGTGCTGCCCGTGAATATCAACCAGCCGGCCGCCAACCTCACGTAACGTGGCAAGGTTCACCGCTCGCCCGTTGATCCGCGCGACGCTGCGACCGCTCTCTGAGCTCACCTCGCGCGAGAGAATGATCTGCTCATCCTCTTCGTCCCACAATCCATACTCGGTTAACACCGGTATCAGATCGACTCGATCGGCGACGCTAAAGACACCCTCGACCCGCGCGCGTTCGGCGCCGGCCCGCACAAATGTCGGGTCGGCACGCTCGCCGCGAAGTGTGCCCAAAGCGTCGATAATAATCGATTTACCCGCGCCCGTCTCACCGGTGAGGACGTTGAAGCCCTCGCCCAAGCGCAAGTGCAGCCGATCGATAATTGCGAAATCGCTAATATTGAGTTCGAGTAGCATGCGTACCGTTCAACACTGGCTGTGCCCAATCAAATTATTGCGTGCATTGTACCATAATGGTAGGGGTGTGGCAATGAAGGTTCGGTGAGAAAGAGCAGTTTCAAGGCATTGGGATGAGGAAAGAAAACAAATGTTCGCCCAGATCATTACTGCAGCAATCGCGCCGACTTATGCGCCGAGGTAGGCTTTGGGCCACTGCTGTGATGATCCGTTTCTCCCTGATGACTTTGCCGCCATACATAAATAAGGCGCTGCAGCGCAGTGATGTGTGTCAGAATCGCTAAGGTCCAGAGCATAATAGAAGTCCATCCCGAAAGCAGACCAAGAACTACGAGGATGATACGCTGGGGTCTTTCCAACAATCCGACTTTACAATCGAAACCCAACGCCTCTGCACGAGCGCGGATATAGCTAATAAGGAACGAACCGACTACACTTGTATAAATGAGCGTTATTTCATTAGAAGGATGTGATGTCCGCTGATAGTATAATAGCAGCCCAAAAAACATAAAGGCCTCAGAATATCGATCGAGGGTCGAGTCGAGAAAGGCCCCAAATCGGCTAGTTTCGTTTTTCACTCGTGCAACTGCCCCATCTAGCATATCAAAAACGCTAGCACCTAGTATCAGACAGCCTGCCCAGAAAAAAGCACCGGACGCAAGTAAATAGATCGAGCCAAGGATCATTACCGAACCGAGAACTGTCAGCAAGTTAGCCGATAGTGAAGTATGTGCCAAAGTTCTGGTAACAATTATATCCGTGCAAAGACGAATTTTAGTATCAAATCGTTCTGGAAACATATACTAATCCTCCTCAACGGGTAGATCAGCGAAACCCATAATGGAATAGTAATGATCCATGCCTTAAGCCGAATTGATCAACTCAAAAAACTCCTGGAGCTTTTCTTCAGTATGAAAGATAATTGTAACCCGCACATCCTTCTCGGTTCGCGATACGTTCACCGGCGTGGCAAGAATGCGCTCGAACTCGCGCCTAATGTCTTGATCCTCGGCTACTAGGGCATTACTTTTTCTCGAGCTTGGCTGTGCTGCCGGCGTAGCGCGCCGCGCCGAGCCAGCGCGATTAGTTCTCTGTGCGTGCAGCATCGCCAACGCCTGATCGATATCATCGCCATGCGCATGTACCAGATCACCGAGCCGTTCGACATCGCGTACGCTCAGTTCGTCAGCAATGATTACTTCCAGAGCTTTCTGCTGTTGTTCAGCGGTCTTGAGCTTCAGCAGCGCCCGACCATGGCCGGCGCTAATTTGGTTCTTCAACAGCGCCTGCTGGGCCTCGGGCGCTAAGTTCAACAGGCGCCGCGTATTCGCGATCGACTCGCGGCTATTCTTCCCCAATCGGCGCGCAATCATATCATCGCTGAGGCCAAACTCGTCTTTGAGAGATTGATAGGCGTGGGCTTCTTCCAAGGCGTTCAGGTCAGCACGCTGAACATTCTCGATCAGCGCTAGTTCCAACAGCTGCTGCGGCGTGCTTTCACGCACTATCACCGGCACCATCGCCAGCCCAGCCCGCTGCGCAGCCCGCCAGCGACGCTCGCCCGCAATCAGCTCATAGCTATCTTCATCGCGCTTACTAACAATCAGCGGCTGGATAACTCCATGTTCGCGAATCGAGGCCGCCAGCTCGTCCAGCGCGGCGTCGTCGAAATAAGTACGTGGTTGGCGCGGATTCTGCCGGATACTTTCGGTCGCGATCTCACGTACACCGCTGGGCTCATTCACCGGCAACAGCGCACCCAATCCACGACCAGTTCCTAACCCGCCGATTTTCCGTTTACTCATATACCGAACCCCTTAACCCACGCGACGAATGACTTCATCGGCCAGCAACTTATACGCTTGTGCGGCGCGATTCTGTGGATCATATTCAAACAGCAGCTGGCCGTAACTTGGCGCCTCGCTTACGCGCACACTTCGCGGAATCAGTGTGTTAAAAATGCGGTGCGGAAAATAGCGACGAACCTCCTCGACAACTTGTTGTGCCAGATTGGTTCGTCCATCATACATGGTCATTACAACACCCAGGATTGCCAGCCGGGGATTGAGTTGCTGTTGAACCAGATCGATCGTGCCCTTGAGCTGAGCTAGGCCTTCCAGCGCTAGATATTCACACTGTAGTGGAATAAGCACGCTACCAGCCGCGCAAAGCGCATTCAGTGTCAGGAGACCCAGGGATGGTGGGCAATCGATGAAGATTCGATCATAGGTGCCTTGTACTTCTTTTAATACACTGGCGAGCCGCCACTCCCGGTTTTCAACTGTCGCCAACTCAACCATAGCGCCGGCAAGATGTTCGCTGGCCGGCATCAAATCGTAATTACTCCGACCAGTTGGCACGATTGCTTCGCGAACTTCGGCGCTATCCATGAGCACATCGTAGGTTGTGAGCGCTAAATTGCGCTTATCAACTCCCAAGCTGGTTGTGGCATTACCCTGTGGATCGCAATCGATCAATAGTATCCGTGCACCACGGCTGGCCAACTCACCGGCCAAATTGACGGTTGTGGTCGTCTTACCAACTCCGCCTTTCTGATTCGCCACGGCAATTATGCTCTCGCGCGAGGCACGTTCAGCCTGTTTCACGTGTTACACCACCTAGCTCTGCGAACTGTTTCACGTGTTACACTCTTATAACAGCTCAGTTATTGTGTTACATAGTTATTGATCGGCGCAATATTTGAGCCAACACATTACCGAATGTTCGCTCGCGCTCGACACAACACCTTACATACTACCTGTATAAGGGGAAACTTGCGCTTCTATCATTTGCGCAGTTCATTGTAGCATGAGCAACTCATTCTCGCCAGCAATCGACGGGGGGTTAGTCGCGATTCCTTCTAGATTTATGCGTTGCAAGATCGTTCCTATCACACTTTACTAGCTGGTGCATTAGCAACCACCCTTTGCGGAATAGACCGCGGATCGGCCGGATGATGCGGATGCCCGCGGATAGCTTCAGAAAGTCATCCGCGTTGATCCGCCCGCTCCGTGGCACCCGCGGCCCATTCCCGCATGCCTCACTTGAGATCGCACTAGGTCAATAAAACAGGCGCTCATCTATGGCACAGATGAGCGCCCACATATATTATGTGCTTAATTGAACGAAAAATACTGCTATGGCAGAAACTTCAGAGGGTTAACCGCCTTGCCATTCACTTTAATCGTAAAGTGCAAGTGCACACCCGTAGAATACCCTCCACCACTGCGATCAAAGGTGCTTCCCATATAACCAATAATCTCGCCGATTTCAATTGCAGTACCCGCTTTCACTGGTGGCTTCTTAATCAGGTGACCGTAGATTGTCATAACGCCATCGCCATGATCGATTTTTACACAATAGCCGAAACCGCTGCACCAACCAGCTTCGATCACGCGGCCACTACGCGCCGCATAAATTTTCGTCCACGCGGCATTAGCGATATCTAGCCCATCGTGAAAGCCGCGAAATGGCGCCGACCGCCAGCCGAATTGCGAAGTAATTTCGCCATGCGTCGGCCAAACCCACCGTACCGGCGGCGGTGGGAAATCATTCGTCTCTGCTAATCCGGCAATTGACGCGTCGCTCAGACCTAGCATGTCCGCGCGCACCCAACCCAATTGATCTGCGCCATTCTCAACCTCAACCCATTTATCGTGGCGGGCAATCAGCCTCAAGCGGCGTCCAGCGTCGAGTGTGCCGAGCGTTGGATAGTCGCGACTGGGCCCCGAGCGAATATTTGTTTCAGACTCACGAACCATCCCCGCCGCCACGGCTCGCAGATCATTTATCCCCTGCTCGCCGCCGAACTTTGACACAATCTCCTCAGGATATGGCAGCGTCCCACCAGGTATAAAAATCTCGCGCCCAACCGGCAGCGGTTGCGCTGAATGAATGTTGTTCGCTTTGAATAATTCAATTGCCTGCGGCCGCACATGGAACTGGTCAGCTATGGAAGCAAGTGTTTCGCCCTCTTGAATAATATGTGGCGCACCGTTGAGCCGGGGGATGCGCAGCTCTTGCCCCGCAGCAAAAACATTGCCCGAGCCCAGATCATTGGCCCAGAACAGGGCGGCAATGCTTACATTATATTGGGCCGCAACCTGCCCAAGCGTCTCGCCTTCAACCAGTGTGTGGCTCTCAATAAATGCCGGTAACGACTGCAGATCGGATATTCGAGTGGCCGGCTGTTCGATACCTGCAGCGTCGGCATGTGAGAGAGGGGTAATCGCCCGCAGTATCTGAAAATCGCCCCCACTGCGATCGCGATGTAAATCGGCGGCCAACGTTGCTGGTACGGTGATTCGTGTTGATATCGATGGGCGCAATGCGCCACTCGCGACTACTAATACAATCGCGAGTGTCACTAAATGAGAGGCCGATCGAAGCGACATGCGCCGAATCTGTGGATGCGGCACGCCGACGATCTGCCAAAATCTACGCGTAGACGATCGCTCGGGTTTGGCGATTGATACACTGTGCAGTGCTGCGCGCGCGCTGCGTGCGGCTTTATCAGCATATCCCGTACGTGGGATCAGTGCAAACAGAATATGTGCCCACCAATCTGCCCAAGCATGCGCGGCTTGACCAGAAGACAAAGCACTTATGGGGTAATCCGAAAGCTTGACGGATCGCGAGCGCTGGCGGGAACGTGCACGCCGCACTCGTACTACCCAGGCTGGTTGAGCCATACGGTCGCTCTCTAATGCCGTCAACGCCGCTCAATGGAGCCTAGCCGGTCGACAGCGTCATTTCAAGAGTCGTTTGGCAAAGAACATTGCCGGCGCCATGGCCAGCTCAGATATCTAGTTTACCGTAGCGGCAAAGATAATACGGAGCGCACATTTTGTCAAACAAATTTATCCGTAACCTTGACGTAACCTTCTGCGACGTGTTACTATATCGTATCATGGTACGGTCGTCCGGACACCATCCCCATCATAGGGAAACGCATTGGCTCTCACCAGCGCGCTTCCCACGGAAAGGCCGATAGATGATCCGTGTAACTGTTGACAGCATCCGCGTGAGCCTGCTGACGCAGCACCGTGTTGTTGTTTTGCGCGAAACCGAAAGTCGCCGCTATCTTCCGATCTGGATCGGCGCATTCGAGGCCGATGCAATCGCGCTCGCACTCCAAGGTCATGAGCCGCAACGGCCAATGACCCATGATCTCTTGAAAACAGTCTTCGGCGAGCTTGGCGCCGCGATTAGTTATATTCTGATCAACGACATCCACGATAGTACTTTCTACGCCCGAGTTGTCGTTGAGCAGGGCAGCCATACGCTCGAAATTGATGCACGGCCCAGCGACGCAATCGCCCTAGCGGTACGTTCCGATGTACCGATCTATGTCGAGCAGCATGTGCTCGACCATGCGGGCGTACCGCTCGACGAAGAGGAGACCGCAGCTGAGGAAGAACCCGCGCCTTCGGAGGAGCCCGAGAGAGAATCGAATGATGAAGGGCTAACGCTCTTCCGCGATTTTATCAATACTCTCGATCTCGATAACGACGAAAGCGGCAAAGACAAAAAGTAACCGCGAGTCATCTAGTAGCATTCGCACATTGCGCGATCGGCAAAACAGCGCGAGCCGCGACATCCCATTCCATACTGCCGGGTGGATCGCTTCGCGTTGTTTTATATGCTTCACACATCGCTCCTATTCAGCATCCAAATTTTACGGAATCTCCCCGCGCTCAACATAAGGATGTGGATAAGTGGCGATCTTATGTGGATAACTTCATGTGATTGTGGATAATTCAAGGGGATAAGCCGCGGGAAACATGTGCAGAAAACTTCATTCTCAGCGTGAATTATACTGAGCTCGCGATAGCTTTGTGGACAAGTTACGCGTGCATCTGCGGGAAACATGTGTACAACTACGGTTCTATGAGCGATCATCACCTGGAATGAGGAATTTGTGTATAGATGTCCACAAATGATTCAAGGCTCATTCCATAATCCCAATGCGGTATAATGGTGTTTTCCACTAATCCACATACCCTACTATAACAACGGTTTCTCTTACTTCCGTATAAACATGATCATGGAATCCCCAGAACTAATGAGAAAGTTGACATATCGCGCACGATCGCTATAATGACATCGGCGCCGAAGAACGGCAGATACTTGCTTAACCCCGCCAGGGCCGAAAGGCAGCAACGGTCGGTGAGTTCCTCTGGGTGTTCTGAGGTGCCTTCTTTTTGCCAGAACAATAGCCGGTATGTTTACACCGGCTATTTCTATTATCTAGATCTATTGCCCCAAACTTACCAACGCGCGATAGCTATCAATCGCGCGCCGGCCTAGCTCGCGAATATCTTCGGCAATTTGCGGCTCGCCCAGCTCTTCCCATGTAAACCACCGCGCCGCCTGCGCCTCACGCTCGGAATGGCTCATATTCCCGCCGCGAACTCGCGCAAAATAGATCAGGTCGATGTGCTGGTGCTGCGGACCGATATTTTCCAGCAGGATGCAATATGGCTGTGGTAATATACGGATATTCCCAATCGGGCGTCCCTGATCTAATAGCTCAACATCCAAACCAGATTCCTCGCGAACCTCGCGTAGCGCAGCTTGATCTGGTAGTTCATTCGGATCAATATGCCCGCCGGGAGGTACCCAGATTCCTAGCTTGCGATGCAACAACAGCAATGTTCGATTTTCATGAACTACAAATGTCGTAGCCGTGAAATCTCGAGTGATTGCCGAGGTGGCCGAGTTGAAGTGATCCATAATCATTCTGAAATGTAACTTTTCTGTATAGATTATAGCATTATGAACGCTTATTAGATATGCTATACTAGCTTAACCATGAGCGTGTGGACACAATTAGTATTTCCGTCCACTAAAACAAAACACTCTATATCCATGGAATTTGTGACACGGCATTGGCATCCAACATGCCTATACGGTGATAGGACTTGCGTTTATAGACGGACAAACGGCAGATGCGTATAATCTTGATGGCATTACGCTGCGCGCTTTTGCCGTTTGGCTGCCTTTGTCACTTGCGTTGTATTCTTACGTCGCTGTAAGTCTTTTAGGAGGTCATATTTGGAAAGCCTCCGTATTCCAATTCTCAAGATTGGAAACGTTCTCATCGCATCCATCCAGACGACACTGCACGACTCGTCGGCGGTTCAGTTTAAGGATGATCTGCTTCAGCGCATTTTCGAAACGCGCGCGCGCGGCTTGATTGTCGATCTTACAGCTGTAGAAGTCGTTGATAGCTTTATCGGTCGCCTGATCAGCGATATCGCCTCGATGGCGGGCTTGATGGGTACCCGGGTGGTGATTACTGGTCTGCAGCCGGCCGTAGCGATTACGCTGGTTGAGTTGGGGCTGGAATTACCGCAGGTGCTTACCGCCCTCAATCTCGAAAAAGGTCTGGCCGCCCTCCAGCGCCAGATCCAGGAGAGTGGCGATGGCGCAAGGTAAGGCAGCTGCTATTCGCAGCGACCTTGATATTGTCATTGCCCGTACGCTCGCCCGCGATACCGCGAAAAATATGGGCTTTGGCGCTATTGATCAAGCTCGCATTGCGACGGCGGTCAGTGAGCTCGCACGCAATATTTTTCTCTACGCCGGCGCCGGCACGGTGTCGGTGCGCGAGATCGAGCGCGCTGGCCGCAAGGGTATTGAGATTATTTGTGAGGACCAAGGGCCTGGTATTGCGAATATCGATACCGTAATGCAGGATGGATACAGTACCTCGCGCGGTATGGGTATGGGTCTTCCTGGCGCAAAACGCCTCATGGACGAGTTTGATATTCGTTCGCAGGAAGGCGTCGGCACCACGATCACCTGCCGGAAATGGCGCATGTAGCATAAGGATGTGCTACGGCTAGCCGGCCAATCTGACTCTAGCAAAAATTTGCACTATCAAGCTAGCCCGGCTTAGTGCTCTGCGCCGCCCAAGTATCTTGGGCGGTTGTCTTTTGCTTCGGATATTCCGAGCGCAAGCCAGAGACTCGCCCGCGACGCTGGTCGAAGGCCTGCGATCAACGCGATGGTGTCTGGCTAAAACATTCGGAATCGTTTGGTTGAGCTATTCTAGTGGGTGGGGTCGATCACACCTTGGTTTGGAAGCGCACCGGTAGTTAGTCGCTTAATGTGGGTGAGAAACTCGGTGATATCAAAAGGCTTAGGCAGGTGATCGTCGGCGCCGGCTTCGATGCTGCGTTGGATATCGGCACGCTCCGCGCGCACGGTTAGCAGCATAATTGGTACCTCACGTCGCGCTTTGATCCGCCGGCAAACTTCCCAGCCGTCAAGCGTTGGAAGATTTACATCGAGCACAACTAAATCTGGGTGGCTGGTCGACTCTTGCTGGAGCGCCTCGAGCCCATCGCGCGCGATCAAGACTTCGTGACCGTACGTTTGAAGCACGCGTTGGACTAAATCGAGAATATCACGATTGTCATCGACTACAAGGATGCGCATATATTCTCCTAATATAGCTAGTAGCTGAAAGAGATATTTGCTCGATTGCGCCACAGAAGTAGATTATAAGCTGCTCTGCGATTCAGGTCAATCCATGCTCGCGGCATAACGCTCGCAGTCGTTGTCTTCGTGATACTATCGTAATCAGGGTGGCAGGGCAGGAGTATATCTGGAGAGAACCAAGCGCCCGCGCCCACACGATCCCAGTGCGAGTAGCTAGATGCCCTATCCCCAACTGCGAACGACTTTGCCGCCGGGTTGGTTCTGGACAGCGCAGCGCAAACAAACTACAATAACACTGCAACTATGCGCGCACTCTGGTCGTCGTACAGGCTAAGAATGATGCGGGTTGTCGCCACTTGGCGGCCCTGCAAGGGAGTTGAATGGTGGCTGAGCCATCTGCAGATATGATCCGGCGGGCACAGGCGGGTGAGGGCGAGGCGCTGACTCAGCTGATCGTGAGCCAGCAGCACTATGTCTACAGCATCGCGATGAGTGTGCTCAAAAATCCCGACGATGCGGCTGATCTGACGCAGGATGCCTTCATCCGGCTGGTACGAGCACTGCCTCAGTATACCGGCGAGAGCCGCTTTACGACTTGGCTGTATCGTCTAGTCGTAAATCTAGGGCGCGACGAACTGCGCCGGCGTGGCCGCCAAGTGCCGATTGCGCCGCCAAGCGACGAGCCCGAAGAGCAAGATCCAATCGCTAGTGTGGCCGACGACGATCGCTGGGCCGACCCAGAGCAGGCGCTCGACTCGCAAGAACTACGGAGTGAAGTGCGCCGCGCGCTAGCGCAGCTCGACGAGCATCATCGGCTGGTGCTGACGCTCTACTACTTCGATGACATGAAATATACCGATATCGCTGAGGTGCTCGACATGCCGCTCAATACGGTCAAAAGCCATATTCGGCGTGGAAAAGAGCGCTTGGCCGCGCTGCTCAGCACCCAAACACAACCACCGGCCGCTGCCCGTGCCGTCACTCAACAGCCAAAAGTCGACCAACAGCAACAGCGGCTGATCAACCCATTCGCGCAATTATCAATGCAATTTGGAAGGAGGTGAGCGCAATGATGACATGTAACAATGTTCGCGAGATGCTCGCGCTTCAGCCATTGATCGAGGATCCTGCGATCGAGATGCATCTCGATCAATGCGATGCGTGCACAAAATATCGCCGACAGCACCAGGCGCTTGATGTGATGCTACGCGCTGAGCTTCATTGGGAAGCGCCGGCCGCCCTCACCCAGCGGCTATTGGCGTTGGTCGCCGTGCCGGCCAAGGAATCACAGCTACCGATTGCCTCGCCGCGGCCGTTGATGCAGCCGCGCGCGCCGATCGCGCCGATGCGCCCGCAGGCCTGGTTTGTGACCTCGGTATACGTGCTTACAATGGTGATCGTTGCGCTATCCCTGCTGGTGGCCTGGCAGGTGATTGGCTCGCTCACGTCGCAGATCGAGGTTGGCGCGCTGCTGACACAGCTGCTGGCGCTGCCGGCGCAGGGCCTGGCCTACCTGAACCAGAAGCTGCCCGAATCGCGCCTCGCGATCGATTTCTTCCTGCGCGTGCGCGTGCAACTGCTTTGGCTGCTGCTCGTTGCGGTGCTCTGGGCCGTGCTCGATAAGGTCGATCTCCAGATCAGCTTCCGTGGGCGGCAGATCTCGCTATAGGAGCCAACATAGAGGCAGTTTGAACGCCCGTTGCGCGAGAGGCTCGCGCAACGGGCGTGTTCGTTGCCTGGAGTAAATCTATCCAATTCGGGCAGCTCTCGGCACCTTTGCGGCTGTACGAGAAGCTCAGCGGTGATCTGCCTTCTTAGCGCTTGACGTTGAATGCCTCTTTACCGGCGTATTTGGCGATCTCGCCAAGTTCCTCTTCGATTCGCAGCAGCTGATTGTATTTCGCCACCCGGTCGGTGCGCGCCGGCGCGCCAGTCTTGATCTGGCCGGCGTTGGTGGCTACCACCAGGTCGGCGATCGTCACGTCTTCGGTTTCGCCCGAGCGGTGTGAGACGATCGCGGTCCAGCCGGCGCGCTGGGCCATATTGATCGCGTCGAGCGTCTCGGTGAGCGAGCCGATCTGGTTGAGTTTGATCAGAATCGAGTTGGCGACGCGCTCGTTGATGCCGCGCTCGAGTCGCTTGACATTGGTCACCAGCAGGTCGTCGCCCACCAATTGTACGCGATCGCCGATCTTCTGGCGCAGCAGCGCCCAGCCCTCCCAGTCGTCCTCGGCCAGGCCGTCTTCGAGCGAGATAATCGGGTAGCGGCTGACAATGTCGGCCCAGTAGTCGACCATGTCGGTGCTGCTCAGGCTGCGGCCCTCTTTTGCCAGGTGATACTTGCCGCCTTCATAGATCTCGCTGGCAGCCGGGTCCATCGCTAGCATCACCTGTTCGCCGGGGGTATAACCGGCTTTCTGGATCGCCTCGACGATCACTTCCAGCGCCGACTCGTTTGTTGGCAGGCTCGGCGCGAAGCCGCCTTCGTCGCCGACATTGGTGCCTTGGCCGCGGTCGTGGAGCACTTTCTTGAGGCTCTGGTAGATCTCGGCGCCCCAGCGCAGGCCCTCGCGGAAGCTGGCCGCGCCAACCGGCATGACCATGAACTCCTGGAAATCGGTGCTATCTTGCGCATGCTTGCCGCCATTAAGGATATTCATCATTGGCACCGGTAGCACATGCGCGTTCACGCCGCCAATGTAGCGGTAAAGCGGCAAACCTAGCGCCGTCGCGGCGGCCTTGGCGCTGGCCAGCGAGACGCCTAGAATAGCATTCGCGCCGAGTTTGCTCTTGGTCTCGGTGCCATCGAGCGCGATCAGCTCGGAGTCAATTCCTATCTGGTCGGCAGCATCAAGACCCACCAGCGCCTCGGCGATCGAGGTGTTCACATTCTCGACCGCTTTTAGTACCCCTTTACCGCCATAGCGCTTCTTGTCGCCATCGCGCAGCTCCAGCGCCTCGTGTGCGCCAGTCGACGCGCCCGAAGGCACGATCGCTCGGCCGACATCGCCGCTTTCAAGACGTACATCCACCTCCACCGTCGGGTTGCCACGCGAGTCTAGTACTTCACGTGCGATGATCTCTTCGACTATAGTTGACATAATATTTCTCCATGCCATCAGTAAAGTGTAATCGAGTCACACTAACCAGTTATACATACCATAGTGCGTAAATCGCGTCTCATATTACGCACTATGTCTGCACCAATCCTAGCTCGTCGTACAGCCGCGCGAAATCGAAGCTCTGGTCGAGTAGCGCGATGAAGCGGCTGATCTTGGCATCCTGCTTAAAGCGGATATGGCCGAAGATACCCTCGGCGCGCTCAACCGTAGTGAGTGTATCGTCGGCGACCAAGATGATTGGCACCTCGCGCTCCTCGGCGCGATCGAGCACTGCTGGTGCTGGCCGGATATTACCGGTCAAGACCAACGCCGAAGTCGAGGTCTCCAGCGCCGCCAGCTGCAAATCGACCCGGTCGCCGCCGGTGAACACGGCTTTGTTGGTCCGGCGGCGAAAGTGCGAGAGCGCCGCGTCGGCGCCCATTGCGCCGATCAGTAAATGCTCGATCAGCTTATTGCTCCAAGCCGTGTTGCCGATCAGTTGACCGCCCAGATGCTCGTGCAGATCGGCCACCGTCACGCCGGCAAGTTGTGGATCTTGCGATAAAGTTGCAAAAACTGGAATATCGCGCTTCTCGAGGAATGGCACCACGCGCGAACGAACAAAGTCGAGCTGTGGCTCTTCGATGCCGTTAATCAGCACGCCGAGCAGCCGATCGCCCAAATAGCGCTGCACCGCCAGAATAGCGTCGAGCGCGAGTATGCTGCGATAACGGGTGATCAGCAGCACCGGCGCCTGGAGCATATCCGAAACTTGGTCGGCCGAGAGATTCACCAGCGAGCCTTCGGCCCAGTGGTTCGCCCCCTCAAGCAGCACCAGGTCCTTATCGCGTGAGACCGCCAAGTAGGCTTCATTTAACCGCTTGGCGAAATCGATACCCTGGCCGCGGATGATACTCTCGACCACACGCTGTGTCACCAACACCGGCGCGATTCTATCGAGCGGATCAGTCAGGGCGAAGTGTTGGCGAATGAATGCGGCGTCTTCGTCGAGCACGGCATCCTCAGTGCGCGTCACTGAGACGCTGACGGGTTTCATGTAGCCAGCGGTGAAACCGTCGCGCCGCGCCCGATCGAGCAGGCCGACGCATGTGGCGCTCTTGCCAACGAAGGTCTCGGTCGAGGCGACGTAGAGGGTTGCCATAGCTCATCCTCACTTGGAATTGCAGATTGCAAATTGCAAATTGCAGATTATTCGCTACGCAATTTGCAATTTACAATCTGCAATCTGCAATGTTGTTATCCCTGCAAAATAATTCTGGCATCTAGAACGATAGCGCCCTCACCTTGATTATGGATGACCAACGGATTGATGTCCATCTCGACAATCTCAGGGAAATCGATCACAAGCTGAGAAACGCGCAGCATAATCTCTTCAGTTGCGGCGAGGTCGGCCGGCGGCTCGCCACGCACGCCCCGCAGCAGTTCAAAGGTGCGAATCGCATGGATCTGCTCGCGGGCCTCCTCGCGGGTGATCGGCGCAAGCCGGAAGGACACATCTTTCAACACCTCGACATAGATGCCGCCCAGGCCAAACACCAACAGCGGCCCGAACTGCGGGTCGCGATTGACGCCGACCAACACCTCGCGGCCCTTGCGCACTTGCTCTTGGATCAGCACGCCCCAGATCGTCGCATCGCGGCTGTACTTGCGGGCGCGATACTCGATCAGCTCATAGATATCGCGCGCGGTCGCTGCATCGGGTACGCCGACCTTGACACCACCGATATCGCTTTTATGCAAAATGTCGGGCGATGAGATCTTCATCACCACCGGAAAGCCGATCGCGGCCGCGATCGCCGCCGCCTCGTCGGGCGAGCGGGCTAGCTGCGTCTTTGGCAGACGCATGCCATAAGCCTCGATCACTTCGCGCGCCTCGATCTCGCCCAGTTCGACGCGACCTGCGGCGCGCACACGCGTGAAAACCTCGGCCACCCGCCCGTTATCAACATCAAAATGAACAAACTCGCCCGCGGCGCGCTCACTCCACTCGCGCTGGTGCGCCATGGCCCGCAGCGCCGCGATCGCGCGCTCGGGAAAGGCGTAGTTCGGGATGCGATGCTCATTCAGCAATTTGAGCGCTGGGCCCAAGCTAGCCGCGCCCATGTAGCTGGTGACCACTGGCTTCGACTGGTTGGCGGACAGCTCGGCCACCACACGCGCGGTTTCTTCCGGCTCGCTGCCAGCCTGAGGGGTGAATAGCACCAACGCCGCGTCAACATTTGGGTCGGCCAAGGCGGCGCTCAGCGCGCAGCGGTAACGATCCGAACGCGCGTCGCCAATAACATCGATCGGATTGAACACACTTGCGGCCGGCGGCAGATCGCGCTGTAGCCGTTCAATTGTTTCGGTGGCGAACTGTGCCAGCGTTAGCCCACTGCGCTCGGCTGCGTCGGTGGCGATAATGCCGGGGCCGCCGGCGTTTGTCACAATCGCCAATCGCTTGCCAGCAATCAGCGGCTGATATGCGAATGCCAGAGCGTAGTCGAACAGCTCCTCCATCGTATTGGCACGCAGGATGCCGCTCTGGTTGAATGCAGCCTGATAGGCATTTTCCGAGCCCGCCAGCGAGCCGGTATGCGATGAAATTGCCCGCGTGCCGGCCTGGGTGGTGCCACTCTTGATCGCGATCACTGGCGTGCGCTTGGTGACCTCGCGCGCGGTTTTGATAAAGGCCGCGCCATCGCTAATGCCTTCGAGATACGCGAGGATCACCCGGTTTTCCGGATCGCCACCCCATGCCTGGAGCAGCACGACCTCGTCGACATCACCTTTATTGCCCAAGCTGACGAAGCGTGAGAAGCCGATGCCTTCACTTTTGCTCCAATCGAGAATTGCCGTGCAGAGCGCTCCCGATTGCGACATAAATGCGATCTGGCCAGGGTTTGGCATGAGTGCTGCGAACGACGCATTCAGCTGGGTAGTGGTGTCGATGATGCCTAAGCAATTCGGCCCGATCATGCGCATGCCGTAACGTTGCACCAGATCGATCAGTTTGCGCTCTAGATCCTTGCCAGCTCCGCCGATCTCCTTAAACCCGGCGGTGATGACAACCAAGCCGCGGACGCCTTTTTTGCCGCACTCTTCCACCACTTGCAACACGGCCTGTGGCGGGACCACGATGACCGCCAGATCGATCGAATCTGGCACAGCTACAACTGATGCATAGGCCGGAAAATCGAGAATGTTAGGTGCGGTTGGATGTATCGGAATAATCCGGCCGGAGTAGCCGTTATCGACCACATTACGGAGCACACGATGCCCCAATTTTTTTGGATCTGGCGAGGCGCCGACGATTGCGACGGACTGCGGGGCGAAGATCGCCTCGAGCATCAGCCGATCTCCCTTGTTGTACATTTTTCCTGGCGTTATCATACTAGATCGTGCTGATCTGGGCAAGTTGCGTGCCCGGATTTTGGGCATAAAAATGGAGGCTGCCCTCGCTATGGTCATGTTGCCATTTCCATAATGAGAGCAGCACTCCCGCCCGCATTTGTACAATAACATACAGATCTGAATGCGCTATGAATCCGCTCGCTGTGGGGGTAAATGTTTTGTCAACTCACGAGACTTTCGCAGTCGGCGTTGGCCAGAAGATTTGGAGGACGGCACGCCCCCGAACCCCCACCGCGTAACGAACGCGAATTCCTATTTTGCAGTGCCGCCCCTTCATGCTATAATGTTCGCCGAATCATCGCACCTGATGGAAAAGGGTGTTTCAGCATTGGAGCAGCACCTGTGAAGGTTATCACCGAAAAGTTACCGAAAAGCCTCTTAGCCGTCGATGTGGAGCTCGATCAGTCGCAAGTTGAGAAAGGCCTTGATCGCGCTGCGCGCCGGCTTTCTCAGAAGTATAATATCCCCGGCTTTCGCAAAGGTAAGGCCCCCCGTTTCATTGTCGAGAATTATTTTGGCCGCCCGGCGTTAATCGAGGAAGCATCTGAAGATCTGATCAATAAGGCCTTTAAAGAAGCGCTCGATCAGGAGAAGATCGCTCCAGTTGGCCGCCCGAATCTCGAAACCGTCAACTTTAACGAGCCTCCATTCAGTTTTCGAGTTACCGTGCCGATCAACCCGACGACGAAGTTGCCCGATTATCGCGGCATCCGCGTTCCATATGAGCCCCGCGAACTGACCGACGAAATGCTTGCCGAGGCAATGGATGCGCGCCGCGAGCGCCATGTGGTGCTGCGTGAGCCGGAAGAGCCCCGCCCGGCCCGGCAAGGGGACCAACTGACTGTTCAAATCGAAAGTTTCCTCGACGGCGAGCCGCTTGAGGATCGCGAAGAAGGCGCCGAGATCCCCGAGTCGAATGTGGTGCTGGAGCCGGGCAGCTTAGTCGCTGGCCTTTTCGATGGGCTGATCGACATCGAGCCCGGTGAAACGCGCGAGATCGCGGCGCATATGCCCACCGACCACGAGAACGAGAAGGTTCGCGACAAAGATGTCACCTTCAAGGTCAAGCTGGTGCGCCTGCAGGAGCGGCTGCTACCGGAATGGGATGAGTTGCCGGTGCTAGAAGAGTTTGAGGGCACGCTCGACGAACTGCGCGACAAGACGCGTAGCGAACTGGCCGAGACGATCCGCGCCAACGGCGAACGCGAGACGATCGACGCATATATCAAGCAGCTGATCGAGCAGACCGAGTACGATATCCCAGATGCGCTGATCGAGCAAGAAGCCGACGAGTTGCTCCATCAGCGCGGGCACGATCTGGAACGCTATGGCATCTCGCTCGAGCAGATGCTTCAGTATCGCGGCCAGTCGCACGATGAGGCCGTCGACGAACTGAAGCCGCAGGCCGAGGAACGCCTAAAAAGCACGCTGGCGCTGCGCGAGATCGTATTGGCCGAAGGATTAACCGCCGGAGAGGACGAAGTTGACGCTGAGGTCGAGCAGATTCTTGGCAGCTACGAGGATGATCAGCGTGACCGCGCACGGCAGTTGCTAAGCACGCAGTTGCGCTCGTCGGTCGCCAGCACCGTAATCGATAAAAAGCTGCGCGAGCGATTATTCCAGATTGCGACGGGCGTGGCGCCCGAGCTCGGGGCGCCGCCGTCCGAAACGAGCGATCAGGCGGCGCCGGCCGAGGCGAGCGAGGAAACTACGGCGGATGTAGCGCCTGAAACGGCAGAAGAGTAGTTAAAAGTTATGACTTGAGAGTTAAGAGTTTTGTGGTACAGTTATAATAACTCTTAACTCTTCTTTTTTAACTCTTAACTATACATTAGATGGAGAGATGACGTATGGACTGGACATCAAAAAATAAGGTTGAATGGATTGCCCCGCATCCCGAGTCGCTGATTCCCATGGTGGTCGAGAGCACCAATCGTGGCGAGCGCGCCTTCGATATCTACTCGCGCCTGCTCAAGGAGCGAATCATTCTACTGGGGACGCCGGTCGACGATCAAATCGCGAATCTGATCGTAGCGCAGCTACTATTTCTAGAACACGACGACCCCGAGCGCGATATCTCGCTGTATATCAACAGTCCCGGCGGCTCGATCTATGCCGGCCTGGCGATCTACGATACGATGCACGCCATCCGCCCGAGCGTCTCGACCGTCTGCGTTGGCATGGCTGCAAGCATGGCGACGATAATTCTCGCGGGCGGCACCAAGGGCAAACGTTATAGCCTACCGCACTCGACCATCCATATGCACCCGGCGATCGGTGGCGCGCGCGGTTCCGGCCCCGATGTCGAGATCCAAGCGCGTGAGCTTTTGCGGATGCAGCAGCTTGGCCGTGAACTCATATCGAAGGATACTGGCCAGCCAGTCGAGCGCATTGCCAAAGACTTCGACCGCGACCTATTTATGACGCCGGAAGCCGCCAAAGACTATGGGATTATTGACGAGGTTCTGACTCGTGAAGATATGGCGAACCTGACGGAAAAGCGCTAACGATTGCGGATTGTAGGTTGCAGATTGTAGATTGTAGATTGTAGATTAGCTCAACCGCTCTGCAATCTACAATCTGCGATTTATGGAGACTATATGGCCCGCACACGCAGCTCGGGAAATGGCCGCGGGGCGTATCTGTGCTCTTTCTGTGGCCGGGGGCAAGAAGAAGTACAGCGTTTGATTGCTGGCCCCGGCACTGTTTGTATCTGCGATGAGTGTGTCGCACTCTGTGGCGCGATCATCGCCGAAGAAAGCGAATCTCAGTCCCTGGCTGCCCGGCATATTGCCGCAGCCGGCCCAAGCCGCTTACCCGTGCCGCGACGAATCCGCGAACGCCTCGATCAATATGTCATTGGCCAGGAGCGCGCGAAGGTCGTGCTGTCGGTGGCGGTGTACAACCACTATAAGCGCTTGCGCACGGCGCATCAGATCGAAGATGTCGAGATCAGCAAGAGCAATGTCTTGCTACTGGGTCCGACTGGCAGCGGTAAAACATTGCTGGCGCAAACGTTGGCGCGCGTGCTCGATGTGCCTTTTGCGATTGCCGATGCCACCGCGCTGACCGAGGCCGGCTATGTTGGCGAGGATGTCGAGAATATCTTATTGCGACTCATCCAGGCCGCCGACGGCGATGTGGAACGCGCGCAGACCGGGATTATCTATGTTGATGAGATCGACAAGATTGCTCGCAAGGGCGATAACCCGTCGATCACCCGCGATGTCTCGGGCGAGGGCGTTCAGCAGGCGCTACTGAAAATCCTCGAGGGCTGCGTGGCGCACGTGCCGCCGCTGCCAGGACGCAAGCATCCCCAGCAAGAATATATTGCGTTCGACACGACCCATGTGCTGTTTATTTGCGGTGGTGCGTTCGAGGGCCTTGATCAGATTATCACGCGGCGGATTGGCGGCAAGCGTGGCCTCGGTTTCCAGCATACCTCCGAGGCGGAACGCACGCGGGAGAAGCAGCATTTGCTCGCGCAGTGCACGCCCGACGATATTCTGCACTATGGGTTTATTCCCGAGTTCATCGGGCGAATACCGGTGACAGCGGCGCTTGAGCCGCTTGATCGAGACGCGATGATGCGTATCCTGACCGAGCCACGCAACGCGATCATCAAACAATACCAGAAGATGCTGGCGCTCGATCATGTTGAACTGGAAGTCACGCACGATGGTTTGGAAGCGATCGCCAACCGAGCTTTAGCATCGCGCACTGGCGCCCGCGCGCTACGCACCGTCGTCGAAGAAATACTGCTCGATGTGATGTATGATATACCATCACAAGAGCATATTGGGCGCTGTATCATCAATGCAGAGGTCGTCGAAGGGCGCGGACACCCGATCATGATGCCGCGTACTACCGAACGCTCCGAATATCGCCGCCGATTGGAAGAAGCCGTCTAGCCACGTTAGAACGTTTAAACGTTAGAACGTTCCAACGTTACAATTCTATGCGCTTGATACGACGAACATCCGACCGCTCTCAGGATGATGTGAATGCTCCGCGTCGCATCCTCGTCGCCGACGACGATCCTTCGATTGCCACGTTAATCCAGGTCACACTCAAAGATCCTCGTTATGAAATAGTCGCCGTGAAAAATGGCCTGGAGGCCTTAAAAGCTTTCGAAAACGGCAAGTTCGATGTCGTGATGCTCGACGTGATGATGCCGTATGTCGACGGCTTTGAAGCATGCCAACGTATCCGTGAGCGCTCCGATGTGCCGATTGTTATTCTCACCTCGCGCGATGGCACCGACGATGTGGTCCACGGCTTTGAGTTGGGAGCCGACGACTATATTATTAAGCCGTTCAAGACCGCCGAGCTAATCGCACGGGTCGAATCCATCCTGCGCCGTGTCGAAGGGTACAAGCATCGTGCGGCGCCGCCAATCGTACGTGTCGGCGAACTAGAGATCGATGAGCCGCGCCACCGCGTCAGCGTGCGCGGGCAGAGCGTCAATTTGACCCCGATGGAATTCGAGTTGCTCTACTTTTTGGCAGCCAACTCCGGCCAAGTGTTTGATCGTGAGACGCTGTTCCGTGAGGTCTGGGGATACGACTATGTAGGAGAGACCAACTTGGTTGATGTATGTGTGCGCCGGCTGCGCGAGAAGGTCGAGGTCGAGCCGTCGCGCCCGCGCATTATTGTAACCGTGCGTGGCGTTGGGTATAAGCTCTCCGAGCCGTAATATACTGATCTATCACCAACGAAAACACCAAGGCACCAGGCCTTGGTGTTTTTTAGCCTGCGGCAGCAAGGTAAATAGTCATTCTTTGCTGTTCTTTTTTCGCTCAACGAGCGAAAAAAGAACAGCAAAGACAATATCGCTCTGCCAAGGGCTAAAGTGGCAGGTGCAAAAGCGCAAGTATTATAGTTCTATAAGAATTGTAACTGTGTAATCAAAATTACGTTGACACTGACTTTCTTTCAAGATATACTTAATGCTATTAAGTATCCAAGTTCATGAGCTTCTCCGACGAATTGCGAGACGGCGTGTGAGGGGCGAGAAAGGTCAGGGCCATGAGTACGGTTATACAGGAACACGAGGCGATGGATGCTTACTCGCATGCCATCACCACCGCGGCAGAGCGTGCCGGCCCAGCGGTGGTCAAAGTTGAGACCGGGCGCGGCGGGCAGCGCGGGCGCGGCCCTGACCAAGGCATCGGCTCTGGAGTGATTTACAGCAGTGATGGCTATATATTGACCAATGCCCATGTGGTTGCCGGCGCATCGCGCGTCAGAGTGACCCTACCGGATGGACGCAGCTTGCCGGCTGGCGTCATCGGCTCACAGCCCGAGCGCGACTTGGCCGTGTTGCGGGTTGGCCAGGGCGGGTTGCCGGTGGCCGAACTGAGTGCTGCGCCGCTACGTGTTGGCCAGCTCGTCGTGGCGATTGGCAATCCGTACGGGCTGGATTTCACCGTCACAGCGGGAGTGGTCAGCGCGCTTGGCCGGTCGCTGCCACTTGATCGCAACACGAAGCTTGGTCAGCTCATTCAGACCGATACGCCGATCAACCCAGGCAATTCAGGTGGCCCGTTAGTCGATGTACAAGGGCGCGTGATCGGTATTACAACAGCAATTCTGCCATATGCCCAGGGTTTGGGGTTTGCCATCCCGGTGAGTACTGCGCTCGACGCAATCTCGCAGCTGACCGAGGCGCACCGCCAGGGTATTAGTCGCGGCGTGCTCGGGATCAGTGGCCTCGATGTGCGGATCGATGAAGTGATGCAGCGCTCGCTGACGCTCGGGCAGGAGAGCGGCGTGCTGCTGCTCGAGGTAGCGCCGGGCGGTGCGGCGGCGCGGGCCAGCCTGCATAGTGGCGATATTATTCTCGCGTTGGGCGATCACACGACCGACACGGTCGAGGCGCTACGCCGGGCGGTGCAATCGCTCAAAGGTCATAGCCCCTGGCAGGTCAGCTTTCTACGCGCAGGGCGCCGCCGCAAGGTTGCGCTGGTGCCACATTAGTACAGCGGATCTAGCGACTCTCTGGTACAATAGATCTGCACCCGAACAGGCGATGCGAGCGTCTAAGCAAGGAGCACCACCAGGGTGACAACCGTATTCTCACTAGCTTCGCAATGGAGGGGCTATGGGTTTTCTTGATAATTTGAGTAAGACCATTTCGCAGGGTGTTGATCGGGCCAAATTCGAGGCTGAGAAGTTCCAGAAGGCAACCAAATTGCAGAACGAGATCAATGAGCTCAGGCGCCAGTTCGACGCCAACCGGCAGGATTTCGGCGACCGCGCCATCCAGCTGTATCGCGCCGGCCAGATTCAGTCGCCGACGCTGGGCGAATTGCTAAAGGCGATTGATGCGCTACAATCGAGTATCACGCTGAAGGAAGAAGAGCTGAAGCAGGCCCAGGCGGAGGTCTTTATCGAGCCGCCAGCAGGGACGGCGCAGGCGCAGAATATTCCAATCACCACCGAGTCGCCGGTCGCCGCTGCGTCAGCACAAGCCCCAGCCGGAATGAAGTTCTGTCCGAACTGCCGATTCCAGATGCCGGTGGCAGCTGCTTTTTGTCCAAACTGTGGGACGCGCCTCAGCGGATAGCCTGTTGGCCAAGCAGAGTGCAACAAAACGAGCGCAGAGAAGTATCGTGCGCTCGTTTTTTGCTGTCTATGCAGCGATATATCATCGATCAGACGGCGCCGCGATAGCGCCGCCGATATGCTGCGCCAATGCTTCTTGCGGATTGCGTGCCGTCGCGACATCCTGGAGATGGATGCCTAATTGCGTGAGTGTGATCGCGACCGACGCCGAAATGCCGCTCACAGTTACCTGACAGCCGAGCAGTTGTAATGCCCGCGTCGTATTGAGCAGCGCTTTGGCGACTGCTGTGTCGACAATCGTTACGCCGGTAATATCGAGCACGACTAACCGAGCCCGCTGTGTGCTGGCCTCGTGCAGCAGCCGAGTTGTCAGCGCCTGAGCACGCCGGGTGTCGATATGCCCGATGATTGGCGCGAACAGTACGCCGTCTGCTAGGGGAACTGCCGGCGTTTCCAACGTCGCCACTAAGTCGAGCAACTCCTTTTGCTGATCGAGCTGCATGCTCATCAATTCATTTGCGTCGACCAGTTCGCGGGCGTGCGCCTCGACGATTTGCTTTTGCTGCTCGGCCCGTTCGGCGTTCATTTGGGCATTGCGTTGGGCGGTATCCGTAATCAGGCGCCCCAGAATAATGCTACCGAGAATGATCCCGCAGAGCCCAAACGTGATCGGATCTGTGTACACGCCCTGCCCGCCCGCCCGTATCAGCAATGTAATATACACAAAGATTGTACTGCCGGCCACCCAAGCGGGGTTTGCAAGTATCAGAGCCAGCGCTCCTGGAATAAACATCGTGAGCGTGGGTTGCTGGGAAAGATAAGGTTCCTGTGTGCTGAACGCGATCAGCAGCGTTATTAGAATCAAAACAACATAACGAGCCGGCTCCCAGCCGCGCCAGTACAAGAACAGCAACGCTAGTATGAGAATAAATGCGCCGGCAGTCGGAATGACCTGGGCAAGAAAACTCCCCGTGACTAACTCGCTCACTAAGACCAGCAGTGTCAAGATTGCGAGCAGACCAAGCAGTGCGAGGGTAACCGCGCGCTGGGTGACTCTCATACATCCTCCCCGGCCATAAATGCATCCTGATCAAGCTCAGGATACCAGAATGCGCCTATGTGCTTACCGCAGCCAAGTACCAGCGGTTGCTGCCACAAAGAACGTTTCGCTTCTAGTGTACCATAGCGCGATGATTTATCTAGTCGCCAGGTTGGGCGCAAGTAAGCATAGTCGTAAAGAATCCGCCGAAGCAATTGTTCATCGTATAAATAGCCAGGGCGCTGGATCCAGTAACATTGTACTTCAGCCGCCAGCAATGGCGGAAGCAGATCTGCGACAAACATCGGTTTCCCGAAGGCCAGATACAGCTTGGCCAAAGGGATATCTTCACCATAAAGCGCGCGAATGGCTTCGGTTTGGGTGCGCGCCTGCGCATGCTGGGCGGCCTTTAAGAGCCACTGCCAAGGTGCGCCCGGCTCAGAAATGACGTGATACCATAATGTAGTAGCCGTGGATTGCTCAGGAGTAGCCGCGTGTAAGCGATCGGCGATCGGCTGCAATTCAGGCATGCTTTCCGCGCCTATTAGGCGCACGCGCCACCCCAAGCGTGCATAATCTGCCAAAGCTTCCGGCCCAGTCAGGCCCCAGTCGAGCCAATCCAGCAATCGATCGCGGTAGCGCCCGACCTCGGCAAATTGGCCGGGCCGAATCATGGTGGTAAAGATGTGCCGCGCCCCGAAGCGGCACAATAATTCGAAACAGGCAATCATGCGTTCGCGTGTCCAGCGGGCGTATTCGTCGCTTTGTGGTGATATGCCAGCAAGCACGGCGCTACGGCGCGTACCTCCTGTGATATATACGACAGTCTGTGGCATCATTTTGGCCACCTCGCCGACCGGAGCGGCCAGAAACTCTTCAAGTGATAGACGTAGATCGGCTCCTTGACTCATGAGACGTATCCCTCTACTGTGAGCGCCAGAGTTGCACTAAGTTCAAAAGCACGGGAAACACGCCGTGGCCGATAAGGTTCCTTCGCTAGCCAGACCGCGACACTCTCCTCGGCAAAAGGCCGGTATCGTGATATGAGGAACGCTGCTGCTCGCCGCAGCGCTTCTTGGCCACTTGCGGGAAGCATATTAGTTTGGTGGATCTGCAAGAGCGTCGCTACCGCGTAGGCGGTTTCTTCGCTATTCGAAGCATCCAGCCCCCATCCGCCATCGGCATGCTGGTGGGCCAGAACGCTATTCAGTGTTAGCGTTGGATCGTAGGCCTCGGTTGAAAGCAACGCCGCAAGAGTATGGCAAGTAGTATACAACCAGGAGCCATTCCATTTGTCGCCGATCCAGCGTCCATCTGCACACTGGTGCTCGTGGAGGTAGCTGTTTGCATTCATCCAAGGTTTGCCGCAAAGAGCCAGCGCATGGAGCGCATGGGCGGTTGCCGAAAGCGATGGCTGCAATTCGCCGATATAGGTATAGAAGTGTGAATCGACCGCAAAATGCAGCATCGCGTCAATCGACACATTACGTCTGCCTGCTAGGCATGCCAGGGCCATGGCGGTATCATCGCCATCGGGCGTAAAAAAATCGCTTGTGCCAAGGCCAGTCGAGGTGAGCCCGCGAGCTAAGTCTGAGAGAATCGGCTGAACCGTATCTTGCAGGGCCGGGTAGTCGAGCAGATTGGCCAATAAGATGCCATAGAGCGCGGTAGCCTGTTCTGTGCGCGCGATTGGCCAGGCATTCGGCATGACGCCAGGTATGCCTGTTCCAGTACTAGCAGCTGCATGTTCGAGGTAACGTTGGGCATCCGCTGTGAAGCCCATAAGTTCCGTTTTACCTTTTGCGCTGGAGATCCAAGCGGCAGTTGCAGCAGGGCTATGGCCGACCCCGCCCGACCCGTCAATCACAGTGGGGTCGGGTTCGGTTCCCCATGCTTCCCAAGAATGGACCGCCGCCGTACCGGCCTTCGGTTTCTTTTGGGCAATCAAGCGCCGCCGGCGCTGCCCCAACGCTATTAATGCGTTATATGGCTCGGGATTCAGGGCTAGCTCTGCCGTCGCAGCTTCTTCAAGCAAGCGAGGAAGGAGCAGTTCGACTGCTGAGGGAATGTCGTCGTGCAGCGGTGCTGCCCATTGTAAGGCTTGCCGATTAAGAAAATCAAGACCAGCCCGGATGGCGATCTGGTCGCGCCGGCGCGTGCAATGGGTGTTGATTGCTAAGATTGCTGCAAGCGTGGGTACATCACGAGTAAGTGGAATAGCATGGTTGCCCCAACCGCCGTCGTCCTGCTGTTGGTCGAGCAGCCAATGCAAGCATGCCCAGACATTCTTATCAGTTGACGCCAGACGTAATACTTGCGCTGTGTCGTAGACTGAAGGGCTAGTTAATCCGCCATCTTTGCCAAGGTCGCTTACCAGATAACATAGGTCGGTAATGAGCATGTCGATCATTCGGTTCATATGTTGTTCTCTCCAGAATAGCACTCCAGTGGAACGTTCTATCACCAATGCTTTCTGTCTCTCGATGTGGAACGATCTGCTGAGAGCATAAGTAAAAACAGGGTTAATAACAATATCCTATTCGTCCTGTTTTCTGGCAGTACTGATCTTCAAAGCGTAATAGCAGTACTGCGATACAGCACTGCTACAGATCTCCGCTTTAAAAGACATGTCTTTATGAACTTTACGATTTGGTGGGGTGCGGGGGCTTCACTGCCCCGAATGTTTTTCGAGGTCTGGAAGAGCTTTGCTCTTCCAGATCTCGAAAAGAAAGACACTTGGTGGACTACGTTCTTCAAAATCTCCCAAATCGGGAGATGCCGGAAGGAACGATTATGTGTTAGTGCGAACGAACCATGCGCATCGACAGATAATCAATCTCAATCCTATCAGGCTCGGTAACTGGGACGTAATACCCAGGGAAAGCCTCGTTATCAACCGAGAACTCAAAACCTAGTGGCTCGGCGGGGTGTAGCAGTTGCTGTTCGAGAACCTGTTCATACTCGTGCTGCCCCTGGGCCACCTCGATGCGAGCGGACTGCTGGGAGAGCGTCAATTTGACTTGATGCCAATCGCCCGGATCAAGCCAAGAGGGTATCACTGCAAAGCTCAAGAGGCCATTGTATGTGGTAAGATCGAGGTCTTGGACGACGGTTGCTATGTACAGAGGTGTGCCGAGCGCGCTGGTGCGAGCGACACCGATCGATGTAAGCGGTACAGCGCTTTCTGATGGAGGGTTGGTGCCATTAAAGGATGGCAGGGGCGCGTTCCACAAAACCAGGTTTTCGGTCAGCCCCGCAGGTGTGGCCGATTCATTGAAACGAACTCTGAATTCGATGACCACATCTTTATCGGGAGTGGCCAGCCAACACTTGACACGTTGCGCGATTGGCAATTCGCTGTCAATTTCGGTCATGCGGCTGGCGGTGTAAGCCGAGTTGTCGGTAGTTGCCAAGTCTAGCGCGAGGTCATGCTGAAACATCACACTGGCCTGCGGGCCGACAATATCGAAGTTGAAGCCGCGCGCCTCAATCGCCTGCTGATTGCTCCATGTCTCGATCTGCTTGTGGTCGACACAGCGGTTCTCGTTGTGATGTGCAGTGATGCTTTGGGTCAAGGCCGATGGCGCGGCCTGCGCCGGCATCGCAAGCAGCATGCCTAGAACGAGTACAACAAGCAGTCCGGCCAATCGTCGTATACATGAGGTGCTCATGGTCATTCCTTTCGTCAAAATGTACTGGCACAACGAAGGATACTTCGCTGTCGCCGCAACCTTCAGGTGCATGCAGTGATATTCGACGTTTGTGTCGAATGGTCCTCAAAAGATTGGCGCATCTGCTCGTCAAGTAATCCAAGCAGATTTGCCAAGTCGTACAAATTATGAATTCGGAAAGCCAGGCGCGGCCCGGCCTTGTATTCACGATCAAGGAGCCAAGCGGTCATTCCAAGTGCACGCGCGGCCTCGACGTTTTCGGGTAGGTCATCCACGAATGCACATTCGCTGGCAGGGAGACGCAGCGCATCGGCAACCGCAAGGTAGGCGCGGGGATCGGGTTTGTGAAAACCAATCGAGGCGCTAGAAAGTAGCACATCGAACTGGCTTGCATCGAGACCGGCGTGCTGCAATGTCAGATCGACGCTCGGCAGTTCGAAGTTCGTGAGCACGGCCAAGCGCAGGCTGCGCGCGCGCAGTTCTGCCAAACAGGCTGCCGAGTCGGGAAACGCGGCGAAGCAGGTGTGGTAGAACATACCGATCTGCTCGAGAGCGGTAACCTCGTGTTGAGGGAGCTGATACTGCCGGGCGAGACCATCCCAAAATGCGCGCCAAAATGCTGGTTCGGCGTTGGCCGTGCGCGGCCATGGGCCAGGCCACATGGTCCAATAGAGGGTGACAGCGCCCGGCGGGAGCGTCGGCGCCACTTCTGCAATACGCGCTTCAATTGCCGTGACGGCAGCTGGGTCGAAGTGCAAAAGAGTGTTATCACGATCGAAGATGACGGCGCGTATATTCATTGCATGAGTGTACCAACCGCTCACCGCCGTGGCAATCACCAATGAGTCTATGCTGACGATAGTACTGTTATGCTTAGTTACTGCCCAAGCGCAGTCTGCCGCCCGCCGTCTTCCAGAGGTACAACTGTATCCTGATCGATCAGCGCTGGCATGCGATCGTGGCCGGTGAGCGCCTGATACTCTGGCGTTGGCGGCACGGTCAGCATATAAGCGCGCTCGACGCCATCGCGCTTTACCAGGAAACCTCGGATGCCATAGTCTATCCCGAACCAGACGCGCTTCTCGACGCCCTGGAAGACCGGAATTGTGATCGCGCGCGGCCGCAGATAGTTCCACTTGCCGGCATCCAGGCTTTCGACACGCACCCAACCGGTTTTAGGCAGCTTGAGACTCTCTTCGCGATTACCCCAATCGTAGATCCGCAGCTCGTTGTCGAACAGGACCGGCAAAATTGGCCGTGGCTGCCAGAAAACCGACTCGACGAAGCCCTGGACGCGGGCCTGGTCGAGCTGCTCAGTCGTATAAATTTCCGATAGGACCGGCTCTAGCCGTTCGTCATACTTGAAGCGAACTCCGCCACACATAGTCGCCTCCCTTTCAATCCAGGCATAGCGCCTGAACAGTTGCCAGCAAACTACTCGCCATGACTGAGAACCAAGAACCGATTTTCTTCCGACAGGCTACGGCGCGAGACGCATGGACGGCTATTATCATAGCACGAGAAGTGACCGCCTGCCAGAGATATGTGCGCAGCCAGGCCAAAAGAAATCGCGCGTTAGCAACCGCCGTCAAACGAATTTTCCACAAGATATCCCCAAAAAAGCTTACACATTCAGGCGCTTTTCACTGTGATCGGGCCGCATGAGTGTGCTATAATGGGCATATCGAGAGCTTGTCATGTTGGCTGCCCGTAGCGTTATGTTGATTTGATGCCATGAAATGGTGTTTCACCTGACAGCTCCGCGGCGCATTTCCATGCTTTGGGGCATGTGCGAGTCATCGGTTCCCCCGATGCTTTGTAGTTGTGTAAAGGCTTTACATTGAAGCACAGGCTGTGCATCTATCGCCGGAGCGCGAGATGAACGATTTCACTCACCTACATGTTCATTCCGAATACAGCCTGCTCGACGGCTACGCCACAACGAAAGGCATTGTCGAGCGGGCGGCCGAGCTAGGCATGGACAGCATTGCACTGACCGATCATGGTGTGATGTACGGCGCGATGGATTTCTACGCCGCGGCAAAGAAGGCCAGCGTGAAACCGATCATCGGCGTCGAGGCGTATATGGCGCCGGGCTCGATCAAAGATCCGATGGTCAAAGGCGGCAAGAACTATTACCATTTGGTGCTGCTGGCGAAGAACGAGACCGGCTATCGCAACCTGGTGAAACTGACATCGCGCGCGCATCTTGATGGGATGGGTAAAGGTGTGTTCGCCCGCCCACGGATCGATCGCGAGCTGCTGGAGAAGTATCACGAAGGCGTTGTGATGACATCCTCGTGCATTGCCGGCGAGGTCATTCAGCACCTGACGCAGCAGCAGAAGAAAGAAGCCCGCCAGATCGCGGCGTGGTATCGCGACCTGCTCGGCGCCGAAAACTATTATCTTGAGCTTCAACTGCACGACAACACCCCCGAATTAGAGCAGATCAACGAAGAGCTTGTGCGAATTGGCAGGGAGCTGGGCATCCCACTAGTGGCCACGAACGACACTCATTTCGTGCGCCGCGCGGACCTAGAGACGCACACGCGCGTAATGGCGATGGGCTTCAACTTGACGCTGAAGGATTTCTGCGGCAAGAACTACCAGATGGACGAAACCTACCACATCATGTCGGGCGAGGAGATGTGGCAGCGCTTCAAGCGCTACGGGACGTCGCCCATGGAGAATACACGGCGGATCGCCGAGATGTGCAACCTGAAGCTCGAGTTCGGGCGCGTGCAGCTGCCCCAGTTCGATCTGCCCGCGGGCCATAACGCTGTGTCGTACTTGCGCTATGTCGCCGAGGAAGGGCTGATGCGCCGCTTCAATGGGAACCCGCCTGAAAAGTACGTCGAGCAACTCGCCTACGAACTCGACGTAATCAATAAAATGGGCTTCCCGGATTATATTCTGATTCTCTGGGATTACGTCAAGTATGCACGTGCACGCGGTATCCCGTCCATCCCACGTGGCTCCGCAGGCGGCTCGCTGGTGATCTACTGCCTGGGCGTCACAGATGTCGACCCAGTAGCCAACAAGCTGCTGTTCGAACGGTTCTTGAACCCCGAGCGCTTGGAGATGCCCGACATCGATGTGGACTTTGCCGATAGTCGGCGGCACGAGGTGCTGGAGTACATCGCCACCAAGTATGGCCGCGAGAACGTAGCCCAGATTATCACCTACGGCACGCTCGGCGCCAAGGCCGCGCTACGCGACATGGCCCGCGTGCTCGACATCCCGCTGAGCGAAGTCGATAAGGTCGCCAAGCTGATTCCTGCGCTGCCGGTTGGCACGACGATCGCCCAGGCGCTCGAGCGCGTGCCCGAGCTAAAACAGATCTACGACACCAACCCCGATCTTCACAACCTGATCGACTGGGCTCAGAAGGTCGAAGGGCGTATGAAGAGCGTGGGCACACATGCATGTGGCGTGGTGATCAGCCGTGAGCCGCTTGAAACGATCGTACCGCTGCAGCGCACGACCAAAGATGAAAACGCAGTGATGGCCGCGTTCGACGGGCCGACGTTGGCGAAGATGGGTCTGCTCAAAATGGATGTGCTTGGGCTGACCAATCTGTCGATCGTGGCCGACTCGCTCAACTATATCGAGCGCACAACCGGCAAGCGAATCGAGTTGGTCGATATTCCGCTCGACGATAGGGAAGTCTTTGAGAGTTTAGGGCGTGGCGAAACAACGAATGTGTTTCAGCTTGAGTCTAGTGGGATGACCCGCTATATTATGCAGCTCAAACCAAACCGTGTGCAAGATTTGTATGCGATGGTCGCGCTGTATCGCCCCGGCCCGCTCGAGCAGATCCCAGTCTACATTCATAACAAGAATAATCCGCAGGATATCAAATATCTTCATCCACTGCTTAAGTCTATTCTAGAAGACACCTACGGCGTGCTGATCTACCAGGAGCAGATCATGCATCTGCTCCAGGCAGTTGCGGGTTATACTCTGGGGCAGGCCGATATTATTCGCAAGGCGATCAGTAAGAAAAATAAGGAATTGATGGCGCAGGAGGAGCCGCGCTTTAAAGAGGGCTGCGTCAAAAGCGGCCTGACGAAGGAGCAGGCCGATCAGCTGTGGAACCTTATCCTGCCTTTCGCCGGCTACTCGTTCAACCTTTCGCACGCGACGCTCTACGGCATCTTTAGCTACCAGACGGCATATCTCAAAGTTCACTATCCAACCGAATATATGGCCGCAGTACTGACTGCCGCCGCTGGCGAGATCGAGGAGGTAGCGAAGAGCGTGGCCGAGTGCGGCCGGCTCGGCGTGGCGGTGCTGCCGGCCGACGTCAATCGCAGCCACGAAGGTTTCACGATCGAGCAATTGCCGAGCGGCGCGCTGCCGGATCATACCAACCGGCTTGGCATTCGCTTCGGGCTCTCGGCCATTCGCAATGTGGGCAGCGGCCCGGTTGGCACAATTATCGCCGAGCGCCAAAAGGGCGGTACGTTCAAGAGCCTGGAAGATTTCTGCGATCGGATCGACCGGGCGGCGCTGAACAAACGTGTGCTGGAAAGCCTGATCAAAAGCGGCGCCATGGATACGCTGCCCGGCACGCGCCGCCAGAAGCTGGCGGTTCTCGATCGGGTGCTGGAAGCAGGCATTAAAGCGCAGCACGCCCGGGAGGTCGGCCAGCTCGATCTGTTTGGGGGCGGAGCAAATAGTTCAGACTCCATTATTCAGGTCACCGCCATGCCGATCATTCCAGAGACGCCGCAGGATTACAAAGAGCAGCTGGCATGGGAGAAAGAGCTATTGGGCATGTATGTCTCGGACCACCCGATTGCCAAGGCGCTCGAAGGCTTAGATCTGAGCGATGTCACGCCGCTCAGTCTGCTCGGCGACGAGGCGGTCGGCAAGACGCTCACATTCGTGGGTATGTTGCTGGGTGCGCGGCGGCTGACGACTAAGAAAGGCGACAGCATGCTGGTGGCGAACCTGGAAGATCTGGAGGCAACCGCCGAGTTGGTCGCTTTCCCAAAAAGCTACGAAAGGTGCCGCGAGCTGCTGGTTGACGACGCGCTCCTGCGAATAACCGCTAAAGTCGACAAACGTAATGAGAGTTTGCAATTACTCCTGGAGAGCGCCGAAACATTGGATGTAGCGCGCGCGGCGCCGTTGGTGGCCGAACTGCCACCGCAGATGGACCTGGAGGGCCAGGGCGACTATATCCCGAGCGGGGCTAGCAATGATGTGGCAATGATTGCACCTTTGGACGATGTGCCGCACCCAGCCGAACGAGGCGAGAGTGCTGTGGCGCTGGCCGCTCCTGCTAGCGAGCCGCCACCCGACGATGTTACACCAATCAGTATTATTCGGTCGAGAATAAAGGCTGGCTCGAATGGCAATGGGCATATGAATGGCAATGGCGACAGCGGCGCCACACCGCCGCCGGTGGCAGCACACTCGCTGCGGCTGTATCTGCCGCGCACCAGCGATTTCGACGCCGATGTGCTGCTGATGCAAAAGATCGATCGCGTGTTGCGCCAAAGCGCCGGCGACGACAATGTGATCATCCATATGCCGAATACGGAAGGGGTAGTGCTGTTGCAGCCGCGCCATAAGGTGCGCTGTACCGACGAGTTGCTCGATACATTACGCAGCGAGTTGGGGCCGGAAAGTGTAGTGCTTGATAGCTAACATTTTGATGAGTAATGCGTAAAACGTAATGCGTAATGCGTGGTCGGCACTCCTACGCATTACGCTTCAGGATCGCGCGTAGCTCGGCGTCGGCCGGCGGGCGAGCGCCATAGCGCGCGACGACCCAACTGCCGACCTCGTTCGCAAACTTCGCCGCGGCCGCAAGATCGCCATCGCGCGCGTAACTCGCCAGGAATGCTCCATCGAATGCATCCCCCGCGCCGGTCGCGTCGACGACTGGGCCATCGCTGGTGGGATAATGCCCGGCATGATCTTGTGCCAGAACGAAGCAGCCATCTTTGTCGAGCTTGAGCACGATCAGCGCGCCGTTGTAGCGTTCGTGTAGCCCCTGAGCGATTGTTTGTGGGTCGGTCTCGCCAGTGAGCGCCTGGCCTTCTTCACGATTGGGAAACAGGATGTCGACCGGCAGATCGGCGGTATAGCGCGCGAACTTATCGTAACCGATCTCTCGAATCATCTGGTATGAAGCTGGGTCGAACGAGACCGTTGCGCCGGCGGCCTTGGCAATCTGCGCGGCGCGAATCGCGGCAGCGCGGGGCGGGTTGGTGAAGATCGACCATGCGGTGATGTGCACATGCCCACAAGCTGTGAGCGACGCCTCAGGTACATCTTCGGCGAGCAAATGAAAGTCGGCGGCTTGGTTGGTGACCATGCTGCGCTGCCCGGCGCGGTCGATCAGCACCAAGATCACCCCGGTATCGTGCTCTTTCGTTCGGCTCACATGGGCCGCCACGCCCTCACGCTCAAGATCGGCTACCACCAGATCGCCAAACACATCGGCGCCAACTTTGCCCACAAAGCCGGCTGGCGTGCCGGAGCGCGCGATCCAAGCCGCGACATTCGCGGCCGACCCCCCTGGCGCAAGCGCGATCCGGCCGGTCGTATCGCCGCCTGGCAGTAATATACCATTCGGTTTGACCAAGACATCCCAGACAAGATCGCCGACGGCGATGATTGGTCGTTGTGTGGTTGTACTCAACACAGCACCCCATATCATTCTTGGTTCGTTTTTGCGCTCTGTGAGGGCGAAAATGAACAACAGAGAATTAAGAAATACCTGCTGCCGCAGGCACAAACGTCCCGAAAAACGACAACTGCATAAGTCGTATCAATCAAATGTAGTAGGAGTGGCTTGTGGTGTCCGTGAGTCCTTCAATGACCCGTCTGGCCGCCGCAGGCCTTGCCAGGCCAACACACCCAGCGGGATCAGCGCCAGCGCCGCGCCAAGTACGCCAAGTAAGGTATAGCCAAGGTTCGCCAGAATAACACCACTTAGCAGGCTGCACGATGCTGATGTCAGGTTGACAACCAACTCGATGCTTCCCTGGATGCTACTGCGTTCGGAGGACGCCAGAATGTCGGAGAGCAGCGTCGAGCCGGCAACATAGCACAGGTTCCAGCCCAGGCCAATCAAGAACAGCGCCAGCGCCAGCCAGGCAGTTATCAGCGAGCTTGGCGCGATCAGCCCGCCCGCCACTAGCAGCGCCACACCAATAGCGATCGCGAGCTTGCGGCCCAACCGATCGATCGCCGTGCCGGTGACGATCGAAAGGCCATACATGCCGATCGTATGGGCCATAAATACCAGCGAGATCTCGTCGCCGCCGTGGTGATGGCTATCCATGTGCAATGAAGTGACCGACATGACCAGCACCATCACAGCCTGCCCAATCACCATTGCGGCGAGTGCCAGCCGCGCCGCGGGCAGGCGCATGATTTCGCCGAGCGGTCGTGCCGGCAGGGATGGCCCGTGCGAGCGCATTTGCGGCTCAGCGATGATCCGGCCGATCTCCAGCGGGTCGGGCCGCAGGAGTAAAAAGATCAACATGCCGGCGATGCCGAACAGCAGCGCGCCGACCCACATCGTGCCGGCTTGTGGCGCCGCGGTGAGGTTGCCGAGCAGGTTGCCTTTGGAACTGGCCAGCCAGGGCCCGGCGACCGCGCCGACAGTGCTGGCGAACACGATCATACTAATCGCGCGGGCACGCTGCGAGGGCGGTTGGGTATCTGCGGCGGCGTAGCGGCTTTGGTCGGCCGCCCCGCGCGCACCGCCCAGCAGCACAACGCCCAGCAGAAACAGCGTGAAGCTACCGAGAACAACACCTGTTCCGCTGATGAGCATGCCGATCGTGCCAATCAGAAAGCCAAGTGCCAGGCCCAGCCGCCGCCCGAAGCGCTGCATGAAGCGGCCAGAAAGATGTGCCGAAATGGCCGCGCCGATCAGCAGCAACGTGCCCGCGACACCGGCGAGTTCGACATGGCCACTGAGCCTGGCGCCGATGATTGGATTGACCTGGACATTGGCAATCAGCGCGGCCGAGCTAAGACACTGCGCGATGAATAGAATATTGGTGAGACGGCGCGCGGTACGAGGTGAATAGCTTATGGTCATGATGTTTACTTTCGATAACGGGACATATGTTGTATTTATTTAGATCAAGCCAACCTCTTCCAGGATCGGCCGCACCTGTACGGGATCGCCGCTATGAGACGAGCGCCGGATTGCTTCCATGACGCAAAAGGTCTCGATTCCCTGAGCTAGATCGGGTGAGTGTGGCAACCCTTGGAGCAGGCAGCCGGCAAAGTAGCCGGCATAGTTGGCGAACTCGCCATAATGCATGCCATGCACCTCGTTGTTGAAATAGTATGCGCGGTGGGCGTACAATGCGTCCTCAATCACTTCAGTGCCATCGGAACGGGTGGCGTAGTAGCGCATGTCGTGATATTGGGCCATGCTGGTGCCGGCATCGCCGAACAGCAGGAGCTCGATCGCATTACGCGCCGAGGGTAGCTCGACCATGCCATACTGGCCCATCGCGCGCGCGATCCGGCCATCGGCGGCGTGCAAGTTGGCGACGTAGGAATCGTAGCCGCTGCGGCCATAGCGCGCGCCCATGCGGCTAAGGCGGCCATAGGCATGCACCTGATCGATCGGCCCGAGGTACCATCGAATCAGGTCGATTGGGTGGCTCATGCCCATGAAGATCCAGTCGCTCTGATTGGCAGCCCACGGGCTTTTGTTGTAGAACCAATCCATTCGGTGGATGTAGTGTGCATCGACCAGTTCCAGCTCACCGATTTCACCGCGCTCGTAGGCGGCGCGCTGGCGACGGAACGACTCAAAGAAGCGCGTGCTTTGCCCGACCAGCAGGTTGCGGCCGGTGCGGCGCGCAGCATCGAGGATGCGGCGGGCATCGGCAACCGATGGCACCAGCGGCTTGGTGCAGATCACATCTTTGCCGGCCTCAAACGCGCGCACAATATGCTCGGCGTGCAGCGTGTCGGGGGTAAAGATACTGACAATCTTGACGCCTGGGTGAGCTAGTAGCTCGTCGTAACTGGTGGTGTAGAATAGGTTCGGCCTGGCGGCGCGCGCGGCCGCGATCTTCTCTTCGCGCAGATCGCAGCCGGCAACCGCGTGGCAGTACGTCGCGCGGTCGAGCGCGATCAGCATGGTGCGGCCCTCGTGCAGACCAATGACGCCGATTCCAAGCGATTCGCTCATGATGATTAATCGGGTTGCATCACCAACTGATCGCCGGCGACCCAGCCGTGGCGGCCATCGGCCGTGTTGATCCGCCACCAACTGTGGCCGGTGTCGAAAATTGGGCCTTCGATCAACGTTAGTTGCGTACCAGGCTTGAGTCGGTCGATGATGTCGGCTTCCAGGCTTGCGCCGCTGCGCAGGCGCAACGGCAAGCCGCCGGCCTGTGTAACCCAGGCCGTTGCGCCGACCTCAAGCCGACGTGGTGCGGCGGCCGACACATTCGCCGCGCTAGGGGCCGGCGCCGATGTGGTCGCGGCGCTAGGGGTAGCGCTGGCCATGGACTTGAGCTCGGCCAGTTGGTTGCGGAGCACTTCAAGCTGCGCGTTGGCATCTTCGAGTGCAACCGCGTTGCCTGTGCCTCGTGCTGCTTGTGTGCGCAGACTGTTGGCCTCGGCGGTCTTCGCGGCGAGCTGTTGCTGGAGCTTGGCGATCTGCTCGCTTAGTTTCTGCATATCTTCGCCGACCTTTTTCATCTCATCGCTTTCACCAAACAATGGTGCCATGGAAACCCTCCTGTTCATTGCAGAGAGCCTGAAGCAGGCCGCTCTGCTTGACTCGCCGATCTACATCGCAAGCTTATTCGATGTTTACGAGCTTGTATGACGACGGGCCAAAAAAGCCACACAGCGGAACATTGTCACGTCGCAGCCGATGGTTGAATCCAAATCAGGCCATCTTTGGATTGCTGAGCGCTCCAGCCGGTGCCACCTTTCCCCTCGATTTTCCACCAGATAAAGCCATCAGCCTCAATCGGACCTTCTAGAATCCGCACGACATCGCCTTCCTTGAAGCTGGCCGTTGTTGGGGCTTTGAGCGTCGGCTGTTTGCGGCTCCGGAGCGCCGCGCCCGCTGTGTTAACAATCGTGGCATTCCCGCCAATTTGCAAAGTTGGCGGCGTTGGTGTTTGGAGAAGTGTTGGTGTTGGAAAGATCGGTGTGCGGGTGGGTATCGCGGTCGCCGCTGGTACGCTCGACTGCTCGCCGACATTATTTGCGACCACCAGCGACTGGTTACGCCCACGCCAGAACCAATAGCCAGCCACTATCGCGGCCAACAGTAGCGTGATCGCGGCCAGCCGGGTGAGCCGACGGCGGCGGACATCGTAAAACCCTCCCGGCAAGCCACGACTACGCCGCGCTCGATCGTAGCCGCGCCGATACTGATAGTAGTGTTGATAATAAAAAGGATGCGGCTCGCCTTGCTCTGCGTCGGCGATGCCACGTCGATACATCTCCTCCGTATCCATTTCCGGGACCTCCGCTCCGTCGAATCACTGCTTGGTCCGCAAAATCTTGCTTTGAATTAAATGTGTCTACACAAGTGCGGCGCCGCGAGCAACTCTCGCCCCGGCAAGTGTAAAAGCGATAGAGGCGCTGATCCAGATCGACGTAGCAATCACTATTCCGCGACTAATCGATGACTAGATCGGCACGCCCAATTTCGCGCAACAAGCGCGGATACATCTCGTACATCGGCTCGACGGCTGGGAGCAGCTTGAGAATCTTAGGGATCGGGCCCTTTGCAATGATTTGACGGCGCATCAATGCGACCATGAGGCTAATTTTGCCATGCCAGAACTGATGCGCAACGTCGGCTTTCATGCTCATCTCGACATCCGGCCTCAACCCGGTATCATCGCCCCAGAGTACATCGAAGTAGGCACCCTCCTGGCTTGGCGGGGCGGCGGCATTGATTGTCACAGTCGCGTGTGGCTCGTCGTAACGAAACTGGATCACCAAGTGCGAATCCTTGATTTTCGGAGCGATGCGCGAATCACGCTTCGCCTGATCATAGAGCCGGCCCATGCATGTATACAACTCGTCATAATCTTTGAAGACGGTCATGTGGAATATCCTTCCTTGAATGTGCGCTTGGAGGGATCTCGTGTCGAGGATTATACGGGGAAACCGTGAGGATCGTCAATAGGGGAGGATCGAGGATAGAAGATGGAGGTTGTCGCAGCTACATACTATTTTCTATCCTCGATCCTCCATTCTCTGCGGCCTATGATCTGTGGCAAAGGCTCAATTACTGACCGCGCAAAGTAGACTTTGCCGCTCTCTCTTCTAGTTGTTCGCTGCCGGCGCCCCAGAGACCCGCGAGTACCGGTGGATCGATATTACCGCCGCTGATAATCACACCGATGCGCTTGAGCGTGGCTGGCACGCGACCAGCCAGGAGCGCGGCCAGCGGCACCGCTCCTGAAGGCTCGATCACCAGCTTGAGTCGCTCCAGCGCGAAACGCAGCGCGACGCGAATCTCGTCGTCGGACAATCTGCACGCGCTGGCCGGCGCGCAGCGATTGGAGTGTATCGTCGGCGCCGGCCGGCTCGACGCCGACGACCCGTGTCGCGGCGCGAATGGCGTGGATCGCTATTGAACTGCCGGCGATCAGCCCACCGCCGCCAATTGGCACCAGCACCGCGTCGAGGTCGGCGATTTCCTCGATCAACTCCAATGCAGCGGTGCCCGCACCAGCCATGATCCGTGGATCGTCATATGGTGGCACCAGCGTCAGCCCGCGCTCCGCCGCGATCCGCCGGGCGAAGGCTTCGCGGTCGTCGGCCAGCCGGTCGTAGAAGATCACTTCGGCGCCATAGCCGCGCGTCGCGGCCACTTTGATGGCTGGCGCGTCGTTGGGCATGCAGATCGCGGCCGGCGCGCCCAGGAGCTGCGCCGCCAGCGCCACACCTTGGGCATGGTTGCCCGATGAGAACGCCAACACGCCGCGCTGGCGCGCTTCCTGGGGCAGCTGGCTAATGGTATTGTAAGCACCCCGAAACTTAAAGGACCCGCCGCGCTGCAGGTTCTCGCACTTCAGAAACGCGCTAACGTCGCTGCGTGCGTTCAGCGTGCGTGATGTAATCACGGGCGTGGTATGAGCTACTGCGCGTAATCGCGCCTGGGCGGCGCGGACATCGGCAAAGCTGATTAGATCATGATCTGTCACGTTGGCGATCCTCCTCAGAAGAATTTGTGAAGCTAGCTGGCGGCGCTTTGGAATGCCGCAAGGTTGTTTGCGATTTGCTGGCTGTGCCCTTGATCGTGATCGACCAGCGCCGCGATACCCTCGGCCACCGTAAGCGGGCCGCGCGTTGGATGTATGCCGGTGCGCGCGAGCTGGCTAGGCCGCAGCATGCGCAGGAATTCTACGTACTCGGCGCGCTGCTCGGCCAGCGTGATCAGCAGGAAGCCGATCTGCTTGTTCTGATAGTCGCGCTGGCGCACCCAGTTCGCGTCGACGGGCGTGAGCGCCGGGTTCTCGGTCGCCAGCATCTGGCGCGTGCGGCCTGGCCAGAGTGCGCCGACGTCGATGATATGCCCGACGAGCTCGACGATCGACCAATCATCCGGAGTGGGCCTGAAACGCAGCGCCGCGTCCGATAAACCCTGGACCTGCCGTTTCAGCGCGTCGGGGAAGGCCGCCAGCGTGTCGATCTGGGCTTTGATGGTGTCGCTCATATGCTGCTCCTGTTGTAGTTAGCTGTTGGTGCAGATTGTACCAAATTATGATCGGCGCGACGTTAACGATTCGAGCGAATAACAAAACGGATAGAACGGACCGTAGGGTCTATTCTATCCGCTTCCAATCAGCGCAATACGCTGATGCTACTGATTCCGCAGCATTTCCTCGACCCGCTCGCACACCTGCTCCGGCGTTACGCCGGCCCGATCGAGCACTGCCCTGGCGGCCAAGTCGCCGGCACCGAGCAGGCCGAGCAGCAGGTGCTCGGTGCCGATGTAGTCGTGGCTGCGCTTGTGGGCCTCCTCGGCCGCGACGGCAAGCGCCTGTCGTACACTGTCGCCCAGCCGTAGATCACCTGCCGGCGACGCGCTCGCTCCCCATTCCTCGCCAAGCGCCTGCCTTGTACCATCGAGGTTGATGCCGAGGTTGGTCAGGACGTGCGCGGCGAACCCGCGGCTCTCGCGCAGCATTCCCACCAGGAGGTGGCTGCCGCCGATACTGGGTTGCCCAGCGGCGCGCGCCTCCTCGGCGGCGAACTTGAGCGACTGCCGCGAGCGCTCAGTCAGCCGCGCGAGTTGCTCGGCCGCGAGCGCTGCGCTCGCCAGATCCAGCCGGTCCTCACGCTCGACCGGGAACTGAATCTCAGTCAGGTATGAAGGATCGTCCTGTGCGATCGGCTCGCTTGCTTGCAGATAGTACTCGCGAGCCGGGCCGGCAATACGGTAGCCATTGTCTTGAATCCAGCTCAGCAGCGCGTTGTACGCCAGACTAAGTGTGTCGAAGCTGCCATGATGGACGACACAGGCCATCGTCACCACTCCCGGCAGTTCATAGACCTTCACGCGCCCGTGAGCAGGGATCGAGCGGTCGATTGGCACGGCTGCTTCGGCATCGATATCAGTCTCGCGGTACTCAACATCGTGCCAGATCGCGAACGACGGGCCGGGGTATTGAGCCGATTGTGCATCCAGATAGGCCCATACTTCATCGAAGAGCCGCCCCACCGCTGGGAAGGTCGGGACGGTGGAGCGCACAGATGCGACAAGCTGTGGGTCGACACGCTTGATAACAACATCATAAGCCGACATGGTCTGCTCCTGTTCGATCGATCTCAGCCGCGCTTCGACGCGCTCCAGTCGCGCCTGCTCGTTTTCGACACGCCGCTGCAGCTCGGCGCGCTTCATTCGCAAGATCTCGCGCATCTGGGCCGGCGAGAGTGCGCTGTCGAGCAGCCGAACCGTTTGCTCCAGCGAGAAACCCAGGTCCTTAAGCGCAAGAATGCGGTTGAGCCGCGGAAGCTGCTCGGCGGTGTAGTAGCGATAGCCGGTGAACTGGTCGACGTGGGTCGGCCTGAGCAGGCCGATCTCATCATAATAGCGCAGTGTCTTGACCGAGACACGGCTGAGTTTTGAAAAATCGCCGATCTTGAACATCCCTGCCTCCCGCGCGGAAGGTGATTCGAAAGCTTTCGAGAGCAGTCTACACCCTCCGGTGGCGGGAGAGTCAAGCAGTTTTTGTGAACTGTGAAGCATGAACCCGAGTCAAAATTCACGTTTCACGTTTTACATTTGCCGACAGAGGATTGGTGGTCGGCATCGTCTGTGTATCAGCGAGGATGATATGAAGCAAAAACGCTCTCGACTGCCGCATTGCCACCGCAGATCAACGCAACTGGCCGAGCATGCTGGCTTACGTCGACCGCGCCGGCTTGGAGCGCGGCAATCACCGCGGCGCCGGCAGGCTCGACGATTTGATTGCATTCGGCCCACAGCCAGCGCATCGCGCCGACCATCTGTGCATCGCTGACGGTGACGATCTCGTCGACATAACGTTGGGTTAGCTTGAGCGTGCGATCGCTGACCGCGCGTGGCGCCAGTGTATCGGCAATTGTATGCACCTCGGGCAGTGGGGCGACATGCCCATGCTCAAGCGCATAGCGCATTGAGGCCGCACCGTTCGGCTCGACGCCGACAATACGTACATGTGGGTGGAGTTGTTTGATCGCCGCGGCCATGCCTCCGATCAGCCCGCCGCCGCCAATTGCGATCAGCACGCAATCGAGCTCGGATAGGTCGTCGAGCAATTCCAAGCCGAGTGTGCCCTGGCCCGCCACCGTTCGCGCGGCGTCGAACGGGTGGATATAGGCCTGTCCGGTTTCGGCGGCGTGGGCCACTGCACGCTGGTGTGCCTCGTCCCACACACTGCCGTGCTGAATGACCTGCGCGCCCCACGCGGCGATCCGCGCCACCCGGTCGGCGCTCGCGGCCGCCGGCAGATAGATCGTTGCGGGCAGGCCCAGCCGCCACGCGCCATAGGCCAGCGCCGCGCCATGGTTGCCACCTGATGCGGTGATGACCCCACGCTCGCGTTGGGCTGGATCGAGCTGCAGCAGATTATTGAACACGCCACGCGCCTTGAACGAGCCGGTGACCTGCAGATTCTCCAACTTCAGGCGCAGCTGCGGCGGTAGATCGTTTCGTAGCGCCGGTAGGGGCGATAGCGGCGTATGGCGCACATATGGTGCAATGCGCTCGCGCGCCTGCTGTACTTCGTCTAGGGTCAGATCGTAGCTCATGATGAATCCTTTATGTAGCTTGGGGCGCCGTTAGCCTGCGCTTCGATTAGGCTCAGGATAGACGGCAGCGTGGAAAAGATTCACGAAGGGCAATCCATCTACGCATTACGCACTACGTGTCACTATCTCGATCGTGTCACGCAGCATGGCTGCTGCTGTTGGCACGGGGTCGGTCTCGCGGGTGGTAACGCTCAAGCGCCCGGCGATGTCGGTATAGTAGACAATCCCCATCTCATCACCGGTCATGCGCGCCAGCGGATGGCCGGCCGGCAACGCGGTTGGTCGCACGCTTAGTGCATAATCGTCGCCATGGCGCTCCGCCAGGCACAACAGCACGATGCGCTCACCGCGTGTGGCGGCCGCACGTAGATCTTCGGCCGTCAACGTCGTGATGCCCTCGACCGCAACGTCGGCCAGGGTCGTCGGGCGGCGCAGCACGGCGTTGGCCAGAATCACAGTCTTATTCGCGGCGTCCCAACCGGCGACATCGAGAGTCGGGTCGGTCTCGGCTAACCCACGTCGCTGCATCTCGGCGAGCGCATCGGCATAGCCGACACCGGTTTCCATCATACGCAGAATACCTTGGGTCGTGCCGTTCAGAACCGCCTCGACACGCTCGACCTGGCAGCCAGCTAGGTCGCGCCAGCCGATATTGATCGTCGGCATGGCGCCACCAACACAGGCGCTGAAGCGCAGCGCCGGCCAGTCGCGAGAGCTGCCGCGCTCTTCATTTGGTTCGCCCAAATCGCTCATCGCCGCGAGCTCCTGGTACGAGAGCGCCAGCGGGCCCTTGTTTGCCAGCACTACTGCGATACCACGCCCGAGTGCGGAGCGCACGATATCGAGACCGGGCTGACCATCTTTCAGGTTGACCGGCGTAGCCTCCAGCAGCACGTCGGCCTCGAGCGCGCGCGCCATGTCGAGCCCGGTGCGGCCGGCCTGCCCGCCGAGCAGCGTATCCACGCCCTGGCCGCCGCGCTTGGCCGCCAGCAGCGCGGCAAGATCGAGGCCTCGCGGGTCGCTCGCCGCGCCGCGCGAGTCGGCCGCGCCGACGAGGATGAAGCTGACTCCGTAGCGCTGGCGCAGGAGCTTGTTCTGCGATTGCAGCAGCCCGACGAAGTTGCGGCCGACATTGCCCAAGCCGGCGAGGATTAAGCGGTAGGTGCGGATCGTCACACGCGACTCCTTGTTGTACCTAAGTACAGCTATCGTGAATCCATTCCATGTTTCGACGGAGGACGGAAGATGAAAGATCGTCGTCATTCGTCTTCCGTCCGATAGCTCGGATCTGAATTGCAGCAGCCAGTAGCAGGCAATTGCCAGGAAAACGGAAAGCGCAGAAGATGACATTATACATCTCTGCGCTCTCCACGTGCTGTGTGTCTGTCTCAAACGCTAGACATCCGCCAGCGGCTCGTTCGATGGCAGGATGGCGCGCTCGGTGGCGCGGCGATCGGCAGCGAGCAATGCGGGCAAGCAGGCCCCCACCAGGATGAGCGTCATACCCATGATTTGCGGCCACTCCAAGCGCTCGCCCAGCAGCGCAACCGACAGCAGCACCGAGGCCGGCGCTTCGAGCATCACCACAATGCTGGCGACGCGGCCGGGAATATAGCGCAGCGCGATCGTGAACAGCGCGTAGCCGCCCAGCGTCGGCCCAAGCGCCAGCACCAGCAGCCCGAACCATGGCGCGGCGCCGTCGCCGACCGCGCGAATGACGTTGCTGGTTTGTGCCGGGTCAACAAACCCTAACGCGCCGCTCACGAGCCAGAGCACTAACAGTGTTAGCGCGCCGAATAGCATGGTGTAAGCCAGCGATGTCCAGGGACTCTTCGTCTCAACGGCGCGCTGGCTGAACAAGACATAGCCGGCGTGCGCCATGCCGGTCGCCAGGCCTACGAGCGTTCCGAGCCAGCTAACTCTTAGAACAGCTGGATCATAGGCGCGTACCAGCAGCGCGCAGCCCAGCAGTGCGATCGCCAGCGCCAGCACCTGCGGCCAGCGAATGCGCTCGCCAAACAGCAGCCACGCGCCAAGTGTGACGAAGGTTGGGAAGGTATAGATCATCACCACGGCGATTGCTGCGCCATTCAGCACAATCGAGAAGACCCATAATGCGTGGTAGATGCCGATCGAGATTGCACCGATAATCGCCATGCCGCGCAAGTCACGCCGGCTCACCCGCAACAGCGCCGGCCGAAACACGAACAGCCCCACGAAGCACGCCAGCGCTATAAACGCATCGCGCCAGAAAGCAATCGCCAGCGCCGGAACGTGTTGAGCTTCGAGCAAGTACTTAATGCCGGGGCTGGTCGACGCCCAGACAATTGCCGCGGCGATGGTGATTAGGTAGCCGGTACGCGCCTCGCGCTGCATAGATGATCCTCATCTTTGAGGTGGGCCGAAGAGCGAAGCTCTCCAGCCCACCTGAAAAGTTCTTTCGGAGGGCTTTGCCCTCCGAACCTATTATTTACTCGTTATCTAAACAGTAACCCGATCAGAGTCACCACGAACAGCAATATCATAAAGGCTGGGATGACATTAAGCGGGTTGCGCCAATTCCAGTGCATACGGGTATCGAGCGGCATATGCGACCCGAACGGCGTATTCGATGTAAAGTACCCAACCAGTTCATTCGAGGCTTTCGGCTGTTCGCCGCGCGGCCCGCCAGTGTGCTCGCGCACCGAGAGACCAGTTTTGCTGGAAGTATCCTTGGGGTAAGCCTGTGTAATCGTCGTCATGTCGGTATCTCCCTCTATACTTGCGAGTTAGTTATTACGTCCGTTGACCACCTGCAACTCTGGCAAAGGAATGGCCGGAGTTTCGTATGTCGACGATGTGGCCAGTGTTGTGAATGTTCGGCGAACAGCAGGATGATTGCGCAACTGCTGGTAGATGATTTGCTCCAGAGTCTGCGGTGTCTGGGTACGTACCTTATAATATTGTTTGTTTATTTGATCAATAGGACTAAAGTTGTAATTTTATTATAAACTATACCAGCGGTATACAATCGGCGAGTGGCGGTGCCACAAAGCTGCGCCGTGTGAGATGCGACCCGATAATTTGGCCGAGGATCTGTGTCGCTTCGCTTATCAGCTCCGGCGGCAGGCTACTGAATGCTAGCCGCATGTAGGGGTGTGGCGGGCGTTCGGCGAAGAACACATCGCCCGGTGCGAACGCGACGCCGCGCTCGGTCGCCGCGAGGTACAGATCGGCAATCGAGATGTTTGGCGGCAGGGCTACCCACGAGCAGAAGCCACCATGGGGCGTGGTCCAGCGTAAACCAGAAGGGAAATACTGAGCCATCGCCGTCATCAACGCATCGCGCCGCTCGCGGTAGCGCGGGATCACTCGCCGCAGGTGGCTGGCCAGCCAGCCATGCTGAATGAACAACGCCAGTGCTCGCTGCAATAACGGCGGCGAGCACAGGTCGTCGGCCTGTTTGGCGGCAACGAGCCGGCTAATCATGTGTGGCGCGGCGACCAGATAGCCAATCCGCGCGCCAGGCAGCAACGATTTGGAGAAGCTGCCGAGATGCAAAATCAGGCCGTTATGATCGTCGGCTTTGAGGGCCGGCGGTGCGGTGCCTTCATATACTAGCTGGCTGTAGATATCGTCTTCGACCAATGGGATGCGGTAGCGCCCGATCAAGTCGAGTAGCTCGGCGCGCCGCGCCGGACTAAGGCAGACGCCACTGGGATTTTGGAACACTGGGATGCTATAAATGAAGCGTGGCCGCTGCTCTTGAATCAGTGGCTCGAGCTCCTCGACCACCAGCCCTTGATCGTCGATCGGCACGCTGATCGCGCGAATGCCCTGTGCGCTTAGAATATTCAATAACCCAAGGTAGGTCGGCTGCTCGACAATCACGGCGTCGCCAGGGCGCGCCAGCGTGCGCGCCAGCAGCGACAGGCCCTGCGTCACTCCTGACGTAATCATGATCTCGTCGGGCCCGGCGTTGATCGCCCGCTCGCGCAGTAGATCGGCGAGTGTAGTGCGCAGCAGCGGATCGCCCTGTGATGATGTGTAGCCCATCACCGCCGCGCCGCCGCTCACGAGCGCCTCCTCGAGCGCGCGGCCAAAGTCGCGTGATGGGTAGAGATCCGGCGCGGCGTCGGCCATCGCCAGCGAACGCATACCCGGCAGCCGCGCCATGCGCAGCATATCGTTCAAGACGCTGGGCGGCGAGAGGTCGCGCCCGGTCTCGGGCAGCACGGCCGCCGGCTCGGCATTCGCGGCTACGAAGGTGCCGCGCCCAACAGTTGCCTCGACCCAGCCGCCAGCCTGCAGCTCGCTATACGCGCTGTGCACGGTCAGCCGCGTCACACCCAACTGGCTTGCCAGCTCACGCACAGTTGGCAGCCGCGCGCCGGGCGGCAGCGCGCCTGAGCGAATGCGCCGCTGGATATCTTGAGCGAGCTGAGCATACAGCGGCTGGGGACCGCCGCGATTGAGTTTGAACTGCATGACTATTGTCCTACTTTGTATCGCATTCCTGGCGAACAGCATGATTGTAGGCGAAATTGTCCTAGAATAACAGGGACAATGTGAGCCAAAATGCTAGGACAATGATAAATGGTCCGGCCATTACGATGAACGGCAGACGATCCTTGGACTGCTGATCGATACAAGTGTGCTTCCTGAAAATAACGTCATCCGCGCGTTGGAGTATACGGGGTGGATACAGCCGTAAACATGTTATAATGGAGAGCGGCTTGCTTGTGGGAGCGGGAGCATTTTCGTATGCAACTGGAGATACTTTTGCGCCTCTTATAGCAATTGACGAATAGAAAGAGTTCTCATACATGTCTCAGAATATTGCAGCCCGCTTTACCCCATTCGAAGAGCGTATGCGTCGGGAAGGCCTTCCTGAAATCGTTATTGACAACTTCCGTTATCATTACTCAAAACTGGTCTTGGGAAGTATGGGAATGATCGGTGAGAATGAGATTGAACCAGTTACCTCGATTCCTGATATATCTGAAGTCGTTAGGTATCGAGAGGTTGGACATGCAGCAATCAAACACACCGCTTTGCTGAAACTCAATGGCGGCCTCGGCACGAACATGGGTCTAGAGAAGGCTAAATCTCTGCTTGCCGTCCGTGGTGACCTCACGTTTCTCGATATCGTCGCTCGCCAAAATATCTGCTTCAGCGCGCAGTATGAATGCCGAGTACCGCTGAGTTTTTTGAATAGCTTTGTCACCGACGCCGAATCGCGGGCGGTGCTGGCGCATTACCCCGAGCTGGCAGGGCCAATTCCGCTGACCCTGATGCAGCACAAAGTGCCTAAGGTGCTGCAAGATTCATTAGCGCCGGCAGAATGGCCAGATAACCCCGACCTGGAATGGTGCCCGCCGGGCCATGGCGAAGTGTATATCACGCTGGCGACCTCGGGCATGCTCGATAGCTTGATCGCGAATGGCTACAAATACCTGTTTATATCGAACGTCGACAATTTGGGCGCGACGCTTGACCTCGGCATTCTGGGCTATATTGCCAGCCAGGGTGTACCCTTCATCATGGAAGTGACCGATCGCACTGAAGCCGACAAGAAGGGTGGACACATCACCCGTCGGCGCGACGGCCAGCTGATTCTACGCGAGATCGCGCAGTGCCCGGAGAAGGATCTGCCGGCATTTCAAGATATCAAGCGTCACAAATACTTCAACACCAATAATATCTGGCTGAGTCTTTCGCAACTAAAACAGACCTTGGCCGAACATAACAACGTTATCAAACTGCCGATGATCCGCAATGCTAAAACGCTAGATCCTAAGGATAGTGGTTCACCGAGGGTTTACCAGTTGGAGACAGCTATGGGCGCAGCGATCGAAGTATTTCCAGGCGCGGAGGTGCTGCGAGTTGGGCGCGATCGCTTTATGCCGGTAAAGACCTGTGAGGATTTATTGCGGCTGCGCTCGGACATATATGAGCTCGACAACAACTACCACTTGTGCCAGGCAAGTGCTGCCGAGCCGGCGATTATCGCGCTGGATTCGCGCTACTACAAGTTGATCGACGATTTCGAGGCGCGCTTTGCCGAAGGGGCACCCTCGCTGCGCGAGTGCACGCGCCTGACGGTGCAAGGCGACGTACGTTTTGCGGCGAATGTTGTCTGTAAAGGTGATGTGCGCATTGTCAACCGCGCCGCCGAGCAGCGCTATGTCCCGCCTACAACTGTACTCGATCAGCTTGAGTATGATCTGACAGACTGATTTCGGAGGTACACAGGAAATCCACTAATTATTGATTGTCTGTTAAAATTGTAAAGATAATGAACCATGTTGCAGCGAACAGTGTAATATAGTGTGATGAAGTTTTCCAGGCGCGGCACTTGAGCTATAGCAATCCTAATCTGAGTCGTAAGCTGGAGTCGAGGCTTCAGCCGAAGCCAATGCCAGCGAACCGGCTGAAGCCTCGACTCCAAGTTCGCAAATCAAATCGGATTGCTATATAATGCAGCTAGGAGCATTTGCACAGCGCAGGTTGATTCAATGAAGAAGCAACTTTCCGTGCTGAATAAGAGGGACAAATTGATACAGTACTTCCGTGAAACCGCTGCCGATGATGCCGGCGGTATGGCCGATGCGGGCCCTGGGAAGCTGGCACTGGTGCCGAGTGAACACAACGCGAGTCCTTTATGGCGGATGGTATGCCGCGAGGCACAGGGAGCGCCGATTGGCGAACAGGAACTGCTCGACCATATTCTTCATGTCGTACAAAGGTCGGGCTATGCCTTTCCACGAGCGTTGATTGTTAACTACTATGTTTCGTTGAAAACAAACCCCTTCGTAATTCTTACCGGCGCGGAGGGACGCGGCAAAACCGAATTGGCGCGCTTATTCGCCGAAGCATTGGTCGGGCGCGACACTCCCCAGTACACGTTAATTCCAAGTGCCGGCGTCTGGCCCGGTGGCACTGGCGAGGATAGCTATTATCGCTCACTCCATGAGCGATTCAGTTCCTGGCGCTTTCTCGATCTCCTCCAAGAGGCTGCGCTGCCGAGTAATATTCATAAAGCCTATTTTGTCTGTTTCGACGCGCTGCATCCGGAAGAGCTCGAATACTATTTCGCAACGCTGCTGCATGTCGATCCAAATGGAACAAAGCGGCTTAATCTACCAGGCTTCCCAGCCGATCGCCAGCTCACCATTCCATCGAATATGTATATTACAGCCACGGTCAATATGGCTGAACACAAAGAGAATCTCAGCCGCAATGTTTTGCGCCATGCCGGGTTAATCGAATTTCGAGCGCTACACTGGTCGGCCGAACCGGTTGGGCCCGTCACCGCGCCGGCGGCCGTGCCGCCAGTTGGTTTTCAGCGCATTTGGCTGCGCATGGCGCTGCACGATGTTCCATTAGCGCGAGCACGGCTGGTGGCCATTCTCGGGGAAGATCGCTATGGGCGGCTGCGCTGCTCGCCAAAGTTGGCGCAACTACTCTGGCGCACTGGCCGAGCGCTGACGAAAGATATTCTGCAGGAGCTGGAAACGTATATTGCCAATAGTTTCGATCTCCAGGGCCGGGGGCTGTTTGATCAAGATGACGTCCATCATAATGCACAGATCGCCTATGACTCGCAGGTACTCCAGCGATTCCTCTGGCGCCTGCGCGACTCGCCCGATCAGGAAGTACGGCGGGATCTTGCGGAGTATTTAGACCTTGTCGCTTTTGGCACAGCACAGCAAGCGGTTGCATAAGCCGATAGTAGCGCGAGTTCTGTCAATCCGTAGCCAACTAGAGCGGTTTTGGTTTGACAATGCGAAGGCCGCGTGTTACCATTCGGCCGCCGCCTAGGAGAAAGTCCTCTTCATCAATGCTGTGTCGAAGCGCAAGGTACATTGATAGGCATTATGTCTAATCACAATCGCGAAGTCGACGAGATTGACTATATTTTGCGCGATGCCTTGCGAAGCAATCGAGACGCGGTGCCCAATGCAGAACACATGTTTGCTGTCTTACGTGCGCGCGTGGTGGCCGAGCGCTGGCCCACACGCATAGTTTGGTCGTTATCCACGCCAAGCTGGACAAGTTCGTATATGTCAGCCTCGTATTGGTATCTAGCCCCGATGATACGAGTCATGCGTTAGCGTCGCAGTGCGCTCTAGCTCAGCGTACTTACATCATGCTCACGGCAAGGCAGTTTGTTATCGGAGTCGTTTCTGGTTTAGAAAGGAGGTGGCTATCGGTCTAAAAACATAGAGTTAGGAGGATAACAGTCTCGAGTAATGTATCCGCATTGCTCTAAACTCGAGTCTTTTAGCAGATGCTTGTGAAAGGAGCTTGCTTCTCATGAAGCGAATGAATCTACGGAGCAGTTTTGCGATAGCACTGTTGCTTGCCCTCATCCTGCCAATTCTGGCTGCATGTGGTGCTGGCACCCCGGCTGCTACCGTGCCAACTCCCGCGGCTGCGCCGACCGCGGCAGCACCAGCAGCCGAAGCGACCGCCGCACCAGCAGCCGAAGCGACCGCCGCACCAGCAGCCGAAGCGACCGCCGCACCAGCAGCCGAAGCGACCGCCGCACCCGCAGCCGGCGCTGGCAATGTCCTACGTATCGCCGACGCCACTTGGCCCGACACGCTGGCGCCGCAGAAGTCCTCGTTCGTAAACGAGATCGCCATTGAACAGCTCAACTATGAGGGCCTGACGCGGTTCGACAAGGATCTGAAGACCGTCCCGGCCGCGGCCGAGAAGTGGGATTACAATGCAGACGCCACCGAGATCACCTTCCATCTGCGCGATGGTCTGAAGTACTCGGATGGCTCGCCGCTGACAGCGCAGGACTTCGTCAACGCGGTCTACCGCACGCTCGACCCGCACAGCCCCGGCGATTACCAGACCTCGTTGGATGTGATCAAGGGCGCCAACGATATCATTAACACCGAAGTGCCAACCGACGAGGCCAAGCTGACTGATCTGAATAAGGCGCTCGGCGTGCAGGCGGTTGACGACAAGACGCTCAAGTTCACCCTTGCCAAGCCGACCCCTTACTTCCACACATTGGCCGGCATCTGGGTGATGTACCCGGCCAAGCAGGATCTCATCGACAAGGGCGGTGAGCAGTGGTATGAGGATGCGGCCAACCAGATCGGCAACGGGCCGTTCCAGCTCACCAAGATCGACAAAAGCTCGAACCTGATCGAGTTCAAGGCCAACGAGAACTACTGGGGCGGCAAGCCCAAGCTCGATGGCATCCAATTCAAGTATATCGACGACCTCGCGGTTGCGCTGCAGGCGTACAAGAACAACGAGGTCGATATCATGACCCCCGACCCGAACGACGTGCCGACGATCAAGGCCGACGCGACGCTGGGCAAGGAGTACCAAGAATACCCGGGCGCCTGCACGCTGACCATCATCATGAACCTGACCAAGGAGCCGTTCACCAACCCGAAGGTGCGCCAGGCCTTCGCCTACGGCTTCGACCGCGAGGCATACATCCGCGACGCACTCAAGGATACCGAGATCAAGACGCTGACCTGGATCCCGCCGGGGTACCCTGGATATGACCCGGACGAGAAGCGCTTCGACTACGACCCGGCCAAAGCCAAGCAGATGCTGGCCGACGCGGGCTTCCCGGATGGCAAGGGGCTGCCGGAGATCAAGTACTCTTACAACAGCAACAACCCCGCCAACCAGGCCCGCGCGCAGTATCTCGTCCAGATCTTCCAGAAGAGTCTGGGTGTGACGATCACACCCGATCCGGTCGAGGGCACCACGCTGGTCAGTATGCGCAAGGATGTCAAGACCTACCCGCAGATGACCGGCGGCGGTTGGTGCGCCGACTACCCCGACCCGCAGGACTGGCTGAGTATTTACTGGCATTCCAGCACCTCCTTCGCTCAGGATAGCGGCTACAAGAACCCGGAGGTCGACAAACTGACGGAGCAGGCTGATGTCGAGCTCGACCCGGCCAAGCGCGCTGATCTCTATAACCAGGCCCAGAAGCTGGTCATCGCGGATCAAGGCGAGATCATCCGCTCGAACACCAAGAACACCTTCCTGGTCAAGCCGAACGTCAAGGGGTTGGACTTCACCCCGCAGGATGGGGATTACCCCGGCCTGCTGACTGGTCCGCTCAATGTATCGATCGAGTAGTAAGGTATAGTCGAATGGTGGCCCTGCGAGGCAGGGCCACCATTACTTATAGATACATTCGAACGCGAGTCGGCGGATGAGGCATACTACGTATCGCTCACGACACTCATCCCCCCACAAGGAGTAATGGCATGGCTGGATTTATCATTCGTCGCCTGCTGTGGGCCATTCCAGTTCTGTTCTTTGTATCGTTGGTGTCGTTCTTTTTAATGCACCAGGCGCCCGGCGGCCCGTTCGATAAGGACAATAACAAAAAGCAAGTAGATGGCGCGACGTTGAAGGCGCTCAACGCCCGTTTCGGCCTGGACAAGCCGCAATACTTTAATCCTTCTGCGGCGAGCAAGCTCTGGAACGATGGCGAGCGCAACCCTCTTAAAATTACTCGCGCGTATCTTGATAGTCAATTTTTTAACTATATCTTTAACGCCACGCGCGGCGACCTGGGGCCATCCTACCGTCAGCGCGGTAAAAGTGTCCAGGATATTATCCTCAAACAGTGGCCCTATTCGATGAGATTGGGCTTGTTCGCGCTCATATTCGCGGTTATGGTCGGTATTCCACTCGGGGTTACCGCCGCACTCAAGCAGAACTCGATAGTCGATTATGTCAGTCTGTTCTTCGCGACGATCGGCGTCTCTGTCCCGACATTTGTAACCGGCCTGCTCGTCATTATTCTCTTCGGCACGACTCTCAAGTGGATTTCTATCTCGACCAATGATTGGAATACCTGGAGGCCGTACATCGCGCCGGGGCTGGTGCTCGGTCTGGCGACGATGTCGTTTATCACGCGCATCACGCGCACGACCGTGCTTGAGGTGAAGCGCCAGGATTACATCCGCACGGCGCGCGCCAAGGGATTGGGCGAGCGCATGGTGATCTCGCGCCACATTCTGCGAAATGCGCTGATCCCGGTCGTGACGGTGCTCGGCCCGGCGCTGGTGGATCTGATAGCCGGCGCCGTGATTACCGAGGCGATCTTTAGCATTCCGGGCATTGGTAAATTCTTTGTCGACTCGATCTTCCAGCGCGATTACTCGATGATCATGGGGTCGACGTTACTTTATGCGACGCTGGTCGTGCTCGCCAATATTCTTGTTGATCTGAGCTACGGGTTCCTGGATCCACGCATTCGGAACATTGGATAATCATGGAACCGCTGCAGCGCTGAAGGCCTGAGCGCACTGAGATCATTGTCATTGCGTTCAGTCGTCTCATACAGCTAGCGCAACCAGGGATTCCGACCCATGAGGAACAGCTATGGCGACAACAATGCAGAAAGTCGTGGTGCCGAGGGAAGAGATCGTCTTCGCAACGCGCGCGCCACGCAGTCTGTGGAGCGATGCCCGCCGGCGTCTGCTGCGGAATAGGGCGTCAGTGGGCGCTCTGATCTATATCGCAATCCTGATAGTAATAGCGATTGCCGCGCCATTGATTGCGCCACATAATGCGCTCGAGATTTTTCCGGGCAATAGCTACCGGCAGGCGGCCTGGATTCAGACACCGAACCAACCGGCGACGACAGGTACTTCGGTCTACCCGCTCGGTACCGACGCGATCGGGCGCGACGTGTTTAGCCGATTGATCTATGGCACTCGGACCTCGCTTGTCGTGGGATTCGTACCGATGGCCTTCACCTTATTCCTTGGGACGCTCATCGGTCTTGTCGCCGGCTTCTGGGGCGGCTGGATCGATGCCCTGCTGATGCGCTTCGCCGAAATCGTCTACTCGTTCCCGGCGTTTCTGTTCTTCATTATCGTGATGGCCGCGCTCAAGGAGACCCCGATCGGCAAGTTCTGGAACGGCTTTCTGATCTTGTTCGGCGCGCTCTCACTCGTCGGCTGGGTCGGAGTGGCACGCCTGGTGCGCGGCCAGGTGTTCTCACTTAAGGAGAAGGAATTCATCGAGGCGGCTCGCGCGGTCGGCGTGCGCCAGCACAATATTTTGTTGAAGCACCTGCTGCCTAACTCGCTAGGTCCGATCATTATTTCGGGCGCCTTTATCGTCCCCGGAGCGATTATCGCCGAGGCGGTGCTTTCCTATCTGGGTATTGGGCTGCGCCCGGCGACTGATCCTCAGGCGCTCTTCCCGGTGAGCTGGGGCAACATGATCTTGGATGGCAAGTCGGCAATTACGGCTCAGCCCTGGCTATTGATTGCGCCTGCTGTCGCGATTGCCTCAATCACCATGGCTTTCACTTTTCTCGGCGACGGCCTGCGCGATGCGCTCGATCCGCGCGAGGCGAATTAGTAAATACTACAGCGGCCGGCCCGACACCGATGGTCGCACGCTTGTTTTACCGGTATGGATAATGTTTCCCGCCTGCTAGCTCGGCGACAGTTCATGTATTAAAAGGATTGCCGTATGCCGCCATTACTCGAAGTCCGTAATCTCAAAGTTCAGTTCAAGACGCAGGATGGCGTTGTAGCCGCAGTGAATGATGTTTCATTTCACCTCGATCGCGGTGAGACGCTTGGCATCGTCGGCGAAAGCGGTTCTGGCAAAAGCGTGACATCGCTCGCGTTGATGCGACTGATTCCGACCCCGCCCGGCCAGATCGCCGCTGGAACAATCCTGTTCGATGGCGAGAATTTGCTGGAGTATTCGGAAGATGAGATGCGCCATATCCGCGGTAACCGGATCGCGATGATCTTCCAGGATCCGATGACATCGCTCAATCCAGTGCTCACGATTGGCCGGCAGATTACGGAGTCGCTCGAGTTGCACATGAAGCTAACCGGCCGCGAGGCCCAGAAGCGCGCCATCGAACTGTTGGGTATGGTCGGTATACCCAGCGCCGCCCGGCGCCTCGACGATTACCCGCACCAGTTCTCGGGCGGCATGCGCCAGCGCGTGATGATTGCGATGGGCCTCTCGTGCAACCCCGAGTTGCTGATTGCCGATGAGCCGACAACCGCGTTGGACGTGACGATCCAGGCACAGATTCTTGAATTGATCAACCGCCTGAAGAATGAAACCGACACGGCGGTGATTATTATCACCCACGACCTCGGCGTGGTCGCCGGCATGGCCGATCGTGTGGTGGTGATGTATGCTGGGCGGATCGTCGAAGAGGGTGCGACGAGCGAAATTTTCGCCAACCCGCGGATGCCCTATACCATTGGTTTGCTTCGCTCTATTCCCCGCCTCGATGAGCAAGAGGGACGTAAATTAACTCCGATCCGCGGTCTTCCGCCGGATCTGATTAACTTGCCGCCGGTGTGCCCGTTCAGCCCGCGCTGCGATTATTTCGTCGCGGGTAAGTGCGACCAAACCGTTCCACCGCTGCGACCGGTCGGCGCCGATCACCGCGCGGCCTGTCTGTTTGATATTACGCTGGACACCCCGATTCCGGAGCAGGAACGTGTCGGCGAAGTGGCCGCGATTGCCTAGAACGTAAAGAGTAAAATGTAAAACGTAAGCCGGATTGCTCAAGTAACGGATAACGTTTTACGTATTACGTTTTACGCATTACTCATCAAGACGAGGATAGTATGACGACAAATGGCAGTGGCTCGGACGATCTGGTCCAAGTGCGCGACCTCCAGATGTATTTCCCCGTGACCAAAGGGATTATCTTTCAGCGCCAGGTCGGGGCCGTCAAGGCGGTCGATGGTGTCAGCTTCAACATCAAGCAGGGCGAGACGCTTGGCCTAGTTGGCGAGAGCGGCTGTGGCAAATCGACGACGGGGCGGGCGATCTTGCAGCTTCACCGGCCAACCGCTGGCGAAGTGTGGTTCCAGGGCACCAATTTGGTGAAGCTCAAAGGTGAAGAGCTGCGCCGGATGCGCCGCAAAGTGCAGATGATCTTCCAGGACCCTTACGCCTCGCTCAACCCGCGTATGACGGTCGGCGATATCATTGGCGAGCCGATCAAGGTGCATAAACTGCGCCAGGGTAAAGAAGTGCGTACCCGTGTGCAGGAGCTGTTACAGCTCGTCGGCCTGAATCCTTATTTCATCAATCGCTATCCACATGAGTTTTCCGGTGGGCAGCGCCAACGTATCGGCATCGCGCGCGCCTTGGCGGTCGAGCCCGAGTTTGTGGTGTGCGACGAGCCGGTTTCGGCACTGGACGTGTCGATTCAGGCCCAGGTGATTAACCTGCTCGAAGATCTGCAGGATCGCCTGGGGCTGACCTACCTATTCATTGCGCACGGGCTGGCGGTGGTGAAGCATATTAGCGATCGTGTGGCGGTGATGTATCTGGGCAAAATCGTCGAGCTGGCCGAGCGTACTAAGCTGTATAGCATGCCAATGCACCCATATACCCAGGCGCTGCTGTCGGCGGTGCCCATCCCCGACCCGAAGATTGAGAAGCGCCGCAAGCGCATTATCCTCGAAGGTGATGTGCCGAGCCCACTCAACCCACCGTCTGGCTGTCACTTCCACACCCGCTGCCCGATCGTGATCGATCGCTGCAAGTCGGAGGAGCCACCATTCATCGATTATGGCGGCGGGCACTTCGCGGCGTGCTGGCGCGCGCGCGAGTCGATCGAGCTGATGCCTGGCAAGGCCGAGGCGATCATCCCGCCCGAACACGAGATACCGTCGGCGCCAATTGCTCCAAATGCTTAGATTGGGCTGGTAAGTCGGTAGCCGATTGACGAAGGACGATGAGCAATCGTCCTTTGTTGTTTGTCTTTCGTGTTCGCTGGAAGAGTGTTACAATCAAACCGTTGCATTTCGGGCGCCTGATCCTGGGGAGGAGCTTCTATGGTCGATCGCTTGGTTTATCTCGATCATGCCGCGACAACGCCGGTCGACGAGCGGGTTGTCGCGGCGATGCTGCCTTATTTTACCGAGTTCTATGGGAATCCATCGAGCATCCATCGAGCCGGGCGCGCCGCACTAGAGGCGCTCGACGATGCGCGCGAGACACTTGCGAGCGTGTTTGGTGCAAGCCGCAAGGAGATTATCTTTACCGGCGGCGGTTCCGAGGCCGATAATCTGGCGATTAAAGGCGTGGCGCTGGCGCAGCGCCAGGCCGGCAAGGGGTCGCATATCATCACCAGTGCGATCGAGCATCATGCCGTGCTGCACACGTTCGAGTATCTCGAGGCGGTTGGTTTCGACGTAACTGTGCTGCCGGTTGATGCGGACGGCCTGGTGCGGCCCGCGGATCTGCAGGCGGCGCTGCGCCCCGATACGGTGCTGGTGTCGATCATGTATGCGAACAACGAGATTGGCACGATCCAGCCGCTGGCCGAGCTTGGCGCGCTCTGCCGCGCGCAGGGCGTGCCGCTGCATACCGATGCGGTGCAAGCGACTGGTTCGCTCGCGCTGAATGTCGACGCGTTGAATGTGGATCTGCTAACGCTGGCGGCCCATAAGTTTTATGGACCGAAGGGCGTCGGCGCGTTGTATGTGCGGCGTGGAACGCCATTACTGCCGCAAATTAATGGTGGCGGGCAGGAACGCCGGCGGCGCGCCGGCACCGAGAATGTCGCGGGAATCGTGGGCATGGCCACGGCGCTGCGTTTGGCCGAGAACGACCGAGCCAGCTATGCTGCCCACAGCGCGGCGCTGCGCGATCGGCTGATCGCTGGAGTGCTTGAGCGTATTCCCTACACCTCGCTCAACGGCCACCCAGCCCAGCGATTGCCGAATAATGCGAATCTCGCCTTTGAGTACGTCGAGGGTGAAAGCGTGTTGCTGGTGCTCGACCAGCATGGAATTGCCGCGTCGAGCGGCTCGGCCTGCACCAGCGGCTCGCTGGAAGCCTCGCATGTGCTGACGGCGTTGGGACTGCCCTACGAGCGTGCAATTGGCTCGGTGCGCTTCACGGTCGGCAAATCGACCACCACCGCGGATATCGATTACCTGCTCGACATTCTGCCGGCGCTGATTGAGCGGTTGCGCTCGGTGTCGCCAGCGTATCGCTAAGTATAGGCTATCGCAATTTCCTATAGTTCCTTCGCACGGGAACTCAGGGAACTATGGGAACTAGGAACGCACTTGCGATAGACTGTACTTTTGTTTCAGCTACCCAAGCAGGGTATTTCTCGCGCTATGGCTGTTCCGTGCCCGGCGGGCCGAATTCTAGATCCGCCAGAGTCACGAGCGAGTCGTAATCTTCGATAAGTTCAGGGCTAAACGTTTCCACGAGAGTGCGGATTGCGTCGCGTTCCGTAGAGGGCGTCTGTGCCAGAAGACGCTGCACGTCGGCAAGATCTTGCGTACGACCAGCCTGCGCTCCTTTGCGCCACTTGGAATGATCGCTCTCACTCTGCTACCCCGTCGATCCGCGCCTGTCCGGCGGCCAACTCTTGGATCTCGCGGGTAAAGGCGACGGCTTGCGCGATTGGCAGCAGCACGCGCAACGTCACGTCGGCGGCGAATTCCTCGGCCAGGATGCTGCCGGCGTGGGCCGCCACCAGGCGGCGGGCTTGCTCATAGGTGGTGTAGGGCAGCGTCAATTCGATCGTTCGGCGCTCGATTTTCTCCTCGCGCGGAACCACCGCCAGCACGGCTTTGGCGGCATCGCCGTAGGCGCGCACCAACCCACCGGTGCCCAGCAGGGTGCCGCCGAAGTAGCGTGCAATCACCAGCGTGATATCGCCCAAGCCGCTGCCGCGCAGCACAGCCAGCGCCGGCCGTCCCGCGGTGCCGGCCGGCTCGCCGTCGTCGCTCATGCCGAGTGTAGTGGTGGCGCCATGCCCAATGATATAGGCATAGACATGGTGACTGGCGTCGGGCATCTTGGCGCGAATACCGGCAATCACCGCGCGCGCCGCTGCGACGCTGGCGGAAGGCGCGACGCTGGCGATAAAGCGTGAGTTCGAGGCGCGGATCTCGGCCTGCGCCGGCCTAGCCGGCACGAAGTAGCCGTGGGAAGAGCTTTTGTCGCGATCGGTCATATTCTCCATGCTAGAGCAAAGCAGAAAATTCTCGCAAAGACGCAAAGCCGCAAAGAAATGAAGAATCTTGGCGGCTTTGCGTCTTTGCGTGCGGCAAACATGCTACGGCCGTACAAGCTCGGTGACGATTGGCAGTGTGAAGAAGAAAGTGGTGCCTTTGCCAACCACGCTATCGACCCAAATGCGCCCGCCGTGCAGCTCGACCAGCGCGCGGGTGATTGCCAGGCCCAGGCCAGTGCCGCCAATTCGCCGGGTGTTGGTATTATCGACGCGGTAGAAGCGCTCCCAGATGCGCGGCAGATCTTCGGGCGCGATACCAATGCCTTGGTCGCTCACCGTGATCAGCAGGAAGCGCCCGTGCGGATGGTCAGGCGGCAGCGTAGCGGGCTCTTCGATCGATAGCGCGATCTCACCACCGCGCGGCGAGTATTTGGCGGCATTGATCAGCAAGTTGAACAAGATCTGCTTGACCTTGTCGCGGTCGATGTAGGCCGGCGGCAATTGGTTGGGGATATGAATGACCATGCGGTGGCGATTTGAGAGATGGTGATTGAGCTGAGCGGTCATCTCGCCGATCAGCTGCCGCATGGAGACGACCCACTGGTTGAGCTTGACTTTGCCGGCTTCCAGGCGTGAGATGCCCAGCATATCCTCGACAATCTGCGAGAGATGATTGGCCTCGTCGTACACAGTTTTGACGAACTCGCGCTGATCGGCTGGAGCAAACTCGCGCGCCAGCAGCAGCTCGGTGTAGCCCAGGATTGATGTCAACGGTGTGCGCAGCTCGTGCGATACGACAGAGATAAACTCGCTCTTCAGGCGGTCGGCCTCGCGCTCGCGCGTCACATCGCTCACAAGCCACAGCCGGCCAGTGAGCTGGCCGAGGCTGTCGCGCGTCGGCACTGAAAGCACATCCAGTTCCTGATGCGGGTCGCGCAGACGGATGGTGGTTGTTTGCACCTCGGTAGGGTTGCTCTGGCCGTTGGCGCAGAAGTCGTTCAGCCCCATTGGGTCGGCCAGCCGCGCCAGGATGAGCGGCACCAGATCCCAAGGTAGCTGGAAGGGCCCATCATTACCGCTAAATTCGACGCCCCAGACATGCTGCCAGGCCGGGTTGTGCCGCAGCACGCGACTCTGCAGATCGAGCAGCGCCAGGCCGATTGGCATGCTGGTGATGACTTGGCTGAGCTGTGTGCTGGTTTCGAGCAGGCTTTGATAGCGGATTGCGCGGAGCAGCGGCTGTGGAGCAGCGCTGCAGAGCGCCTGGGCAAAGGCTACTTCGCTATCGCCGAATGCGGCCGAGCGCGGGCTATTGAGCACCAGCACCGCGAGCGGTTTACTGTCGGCAATGATCGGAACGGCCAGCTCGGCGCGCACGTTTGGGCTGCCAGGCTGGTAGTCCGGCTCACGATTGACATCGCGGATAAGCAGCGATCGCCCAGTTCTGGCGACCTTGCCGACGATGCCGAGCTCCCAGCTCACGCGGCGGCGCGGCTCGATCTGAAGCTCGCTGCCATTGAACGGGGCATTGGTATAGCCCTCGTGAACTTGCACCACCAACTCGCCGCGCTCGTGGTCGACTGTGCTGATCGCGCCAGCTTCCGCGCCGGTGGAGTCGAGCGCCCAATCGAGCAGTAATTTCAAGAGCGCATTCAGCGTGAGCGGCGCCTCGAGCTCGGTGCGCAGCGACGCGATCACCTGGTTCTGCTCGCTCGTCAGCTCGTTCGGGTGGTATGGCAGTGTTAGAACATTGCCCGCGCCGCCTTCGACCGCAATCGCTGCGGCCAGCAGCGGCAGGAGGGCATTGACGAAGGCCTGTTCGGTTGCGTTGATTGCGTGTGCGCCGTCGGCGCGTAGCTCCAGCACGCCCCAGAGTTGGCCTTCCCAGGTTACCGGCACGCCAAAGTAGGTAATTTCAGTTGGGAGGCCGGCAGCCGGATGGCTGAGCAGTTTGCTAAACGGGATGGTCGTATGCACCGGTCCGTCGCGCTGCGCGACTAGTTCGGTCAGATCGTCAATCCAAAGATCGTGCCAGCCGTCGGAAGTGTAGAACTGCTCGCGCGGACCCGCCGCTTGGGCCGATCGCAGCCAGCAGACCAGCCGCCCGTCGTGAAAGCCGACAGCCTCGTGCAGGAGCACAAACAAATCGTGTATGCGCGCCGCGAAAGATCGCTCGCTCGACAGCAGGCGCGCGATCGTGGAGAGTAATGGCAGCGCTGGCTGTGTTGTTGGTGGTAGTGCGAGCATCCAGGATCTTACTAATGCAATTGCAGATTGCAGATTGCAGATTGCAGATTGTGTCTAGCCGGTACTGATGCCATCGTAGCGATGCTCATTTCCCAACAACCTGCTTGATTCCGTATTCAGGACCTCGATGTATCGTGGTCGCTCCATCGAAGCGTTCCGGCGGGTTAGCGGTCTGTTTTGTATTGTAACGCTTTGCAGAGCGCTGTCAACCCGTGAAGATGACAAACTACCAACGGCCAATCAGGACTAATGTAGTCTATTATGAGTTGGTCTACTTACGTTATAATAGAGTGTGCTTGATTCTATTCAGAAGGGAAACAGCTATGCCAGTCGTCGCGGTAATTGGCGCCCAATGGGGCGACGAAGGCAAGGGCCATATCGTCGATCTGCTGGCCGAGCGTGCGCGCCTGGTGATTCGCTATGGCGGCGGCAACAACGCGGGCCATACTGTCGTCAATGATCGCGGCGCGTTCAAGCTCCATGTCGTTCCATCTGGCATTTTTGATCCTAGCACCGTGAACGTCATCGGCAACGGCGTGGTCGTCGACCCGGCGGTTCTGCTCAAAGAGCTTGAGGATCTGCAATCCCAAGGGATCAGCATGGCCAAGCTATTCATCAGCGAGCGCGCCCATGTCGTGATGCCCTACCATGTGCAGCAAGATCAGTACGAAGAGACGCTGCGGGGCGACAATAGAATCGGCACCACCGGGCGCGGCATTGGGCCGGCCTACGCCGATAAGATGGCGCGCAGCGGCATTCGGCTTGGCGACCTGCTACACGAGGAGACGCTGCTAAGCCGACTGCGCCAAGTGCTTGAAGCCAAGAACAAGCTGCTTACAGCGATCTATAATCAAGCTCCGCTGTCGCTGCATGAAATCTATCTGCGCTACCTGGATTATGGGCGTCGGTTGGCCGACCATGTCACCGATACGCATCCGATTATTCAGCGAGCGCTCGACAAAGATGTGCCGATTCTGCTCGAAGGCGCGCAAGGGGCGTTGCTCGATGTCGACCACGGCACCTACCCGTATGTCACCTCTTCGCCGCCGGGCGCCGCAGGGGCCTGCCAAGGGGCTGGAATTGGCCCGACGCGGATCAATTCGGTCGCCGGTGTCTTTAAGGCGTATGCCACGCGCGTTGGCGAAGGCCCGTTTCCGACTGAGGTGCATGGCGCTGAGGCCGATGTGCTACGCCAGATCGGCACTCCGTGGGCTGAGGTCGGCACGACCACTGGGCGATTACGACGAGTCGGTTGGTTCGACGCAGTGCTGGCGCGCTATGCGGCGCGCATCAACGGGATCGACACAATGGTGATAACCAAGCTCGACGTGCTTGACGCGCTGCCGACGATTAAGGTCTGCACCAGTTACCGCCTGCACGACGCCGAACTGGATTACCCGCCGACAAACATTGCCGTGATCGGTAAGGTAGAGCCGAACTATGAAGAGTTACCAGGCTGGCAGAAACCAACCAATGGCGTGCGGCGCTTCGATCAGCTGCCGAGCGAGGCGCAAAACTACATTGCGCGGCTGTGCGAGCTGACTGGGGCAAGGATCGGGATCGTTTCGGTAGGGCCGGGACGCGATCAGGTCATCGAAGTGAATCCATTGTTCTAGTTGAAAACAAAAAACAAAGAACAAAGAACAGTAGCTGAACTGCCGATTCTTTGTTCTCGGTTGTTAAGTGTTCATGCTCGCCAGCTTCTGAGCCAGCGCCACCGACGATGGCTCGACCATCACCGATCCATCGGGGAACAGGATGGTCGGCACGCTTTGGTAGCCGCGATTGACCTGCTCGACATAGCTACGAGCCATGTCATCACGCTCTATATTGACATAATGGTAATCAACCTTATGCTGGTCGAGCACGCGCAACGCACGCCTGCAGTCGCCGCACCACGAGGTGCCATATACTGTGATTGAAGGATTCGACATAGCTGAATAAAACCCCTAGTTCATTATATCCCTATACCCCTGGCGGGTATCTGCCATTACTCATATTATAGCATAAAAAGAGAAACCTGCTTTTCTAGTGGGTGGTTTGACATCCCAATCGGCATTTTGTCAGCCCGTACTACGCACTACCGAATGGCGATGTACACATCAAGTGACCGACTGTGGTAAGGCGTGTAAAGTTATGCTACACTCATAACAAGCAGCTATCTGGTTTCGAAATAGCCGCCACAACGACGAATGGCGGCAGGAGCGCGCGGCATGGGTCGTGTGATCGCGGTTGCGAATGCGAAGGGCGGGATCGGCAAGACCACCACAGTGGTCAATATCGGCGCAGGGTTGGCGCTCAAGGGCGCGCGCGTGCTGTTGGTCGATGTCGATCCGCAGGGTAACTTGGCGTTAGCGCTTGGCGTTCATCCGCGCCGCACGCTCTACGATCTGCTGGCCGACGGCGCGAAGGCGGCCGATTGTGTTATCGCCGCGCGGCAAAACCTTGATGTGCTGGCCTCAGACGATAGTCTGCTTAGTGTTCAGCCGATCATTGCGCGGCGGGCCGACTGGAGCCGTGCATTGGATCATGGCTTGCGCCCGCTCTATGCCGACTACGATTTTGTGTTGCTCGACAGCGGCGGCTCGCTGACAATACTTAACACCAACGCGCTGGCGTGCGCGAGCGATGTCATTGTGCCGACGGCGATTGAGCATTTTTCGTTGAAAAGCATCGACCTGCTGTTTAGCCAGGTCAAGCAGGTGAAAGGTAATAGCAACAGCATCCGCCTGATCGTCCCGACGATGTTTGACCCGCGCGTCCGTCAATCGGGCGAACTACTGGCCAAGCTGAAGGCGCGTTTTGGTGCGCTTGTCGCCGATCCGATCCGCGTCAACGTGCGGCTCTCGGAGGCGCCAACGCTCGGCAAAACGATTTATGAGTACGACCCACGCTCGCGCGGTGCGATCGACTATGCGCTGCTGGTCGAGCGGCTTAGCGCGCAGTTCGGCTATCGTACAACAGAGCGCGTGGCCGGCGCACTGCCACCAATGGCTCCAACGCCCGTGCCTGTGCCCGCACCGGCAGTCGAGTATGTTCCGCCAGTATCCAGCACCGTCCACCGGCTCCAGTTCGCGACGCTGGCCGGCTATCGCGTCGCTTATTGTGAGAACTGCAAATATAAGAACCAGACACTCGCGCAAGGGCCAAGGCGGTGACAAGATGACAAGGTGATGTTCCCGTCGCCGATCGCCCATGACCTATTGCTGATCGCCTATCACCCCGCAACATCGTGGCGTCTCGGTCCGTCAAATCCAGCGCTAGCCGCACAGGAAGCCGCGGCAAAGGAGTATTGGTATGTCAACTGAAGATTTTCGCGGTGAAGCGCGAGCTTTGCTGAATCAGCTGCTGGAAGACGCCCAAACGAATCCGAATCGTGATATGTTGTTAGAAGTGTTTGTTGACGAGTTTACCAAGCTGCATGGCCACTTCGCCCACGAACTGCTGAACGACGTGATCAACGACGCGCGCACCCGCCTCGACGCGCGCCTTTCGCCCGACCCGATTCGCCAGACGATCGCCACGGTTCAGACGACGGTGCAGGATCTGTGGAAGAATATTTGGGGACCGTAATAATTGCAGATTGCAGATTGCAGATTGAATTCCTAATCTGCAATCTGCAATCTGCAATGGTTCATGGACCAATCCTACTTAATCGTGAATTTTCAGCCCCGATACCAGGAGCTCATCAGTCGTACCCGGCACGGCGCGGCCTTCCTGGGTACGATGCTGCAAATGAATCAGGAAGCTCTTGCCGTCGCCGAGGAACTGGATTCCAGTGAATTCGGCGTTGCCGTCCTTTAGCGTCATCACCCGTACACAGCCGTCGGAGAGTTCGTCGCTATCGGCCCCATCGGGCAGACATGCCCATACATCGTCGTTGCCGAATGCCGGATTCTCGGCGCTGGTGGAAGCATCCATCAGCACATAAAGGATGCCAGTGCCGGGTTGGAAGTCGACGTTGTCGGGCATGCGCAGATCGGGCGAACCGATCACGAAGGGCGATACTACCGGCCGCGTGCCGGTGGGGAAGCTGACGTCGCCGGTTGAGTTGTCGGTGAAGCACATCACCTCACCCCACATCTCCGAGGTGTCATTGCCGGTGTTGGGCCAGCATGCGCGCACCTGGCCTTTCGCCAGCGCAATCGGATCGAGATCCATATCCTCCGGCCGGTAGTAGCCGGTGTAGCCACCGGCCGCCAGCGCCGATGCGGCTAAATCGGTCGCGATTGACAGCGGGCCAATCCACTTGCCCGCGCCGATGTTGGCACCCTGGCCAAAATCGGTGCCACCCGAGCGTAGACCCAAGCGCAAGACATAGACCGACCCTGCGGCGAGCGGCGATTGGTCGAGGCTGGCGATTGGGCCCGCGTCGGTGGTGCGCTTCACGGCCGGCACGAACTTGTAGATCCCACCGCCGGGCTTACCACTGGCCGGGCGCAACTCGTCGCCATAGTAGGTCGTGCCATCGGCAAGTTGCACGATGCCTTCGAAACTCACCTGGCCAAGCGCCGTTCGCGCGACGACATGCGACGTGTCGCTGCTTGTTCCGGCCGCGCGATTGACGGTGACGCCGTTGACGTTCAGCGGATCGAGGATCTCCCAAACGCGCCCGACCTTGCCAGCCTCTTCGCCCACGATTACTGTGCCCCAAGGTGTGCGATGGGCCGGGTCGCAGGAAGTCAGGCCGAAGACCATATCGCTCACCTGGCCGTCGGATAGCTGCACACGCTGGACCGTGGCAGGCGATCCCGGCGCGGAGCCGTCGATCTCATTACAAATAATCGCATGGGTTGGCTGATCGTCGTTCGGCCAGAGCGCGATCATATCGGCATTCTCGCCGACGCGGTCGCTGATGAGCTGCGCTGTGAGACCTTTGGCAATGACGACCGCCTGATCGCCAGGTGCTGTGTTGCTGGGCGTAGTGGCCGCGCTGGCGACCGGCTGCTCGAAGCCAAACAGCTTTTCAGTCTGGCTTTGAAGTTTGCGCTCGTACTCGGCGCCGGGGTCGCCCGGCACGCTAAGGCGCGCCTGGCTTTGCGCGATTGGAGCGACTAACCCGAGAATAATGAAGCTGGCCACCAGCATTGGGAGCAGAATGCGCAGCCAGCGCGCCCGGTCTGTGTACCACATAGAGATCTCTCCTTCTTCAATATCAGTGCTCATTCGGCGCCGCTAAGGGTAATGGTCGAAGGTCAACGATTACGTAACATAGTGTTAAGAATTCAAGAAGAGTGAGTTATGTTTGTCGTTGCGGGGCGCCATTCTGGAGTCACAACGATACAGATCACTCTGTTAACAGCTATGGGCGGTGCATTTATGCTATACTAGCCTCGCAAGATCGAAAATCGCAGGATCGGTCGAGATCATGGAGATCGAAGCTAAGTTTCGTGTCGAGGACGAACAGATCTTTCCCGCGTTGTTGCATGTGGGTTCGCTCGGCCCGTTCGGGTTAGTCGTGGCGCCAAATGCCGAGGATCAGCGCAACGTCTACTTCGACACCGCCGACCGCCGGCTGCGCCGAGCGCAGTATGGCCTACGCGTGCGCACGGTTGGCAGCCGACGGATCGCGACGCTGAAAGGCGCCGCGCAAGTGCGCGATGGTATGTACGAGCGCGACGAATGGGAGGCCGATGTCGGCGACGACGACGATCCGCACGCTTGGCCGGCAGGTGAGTTGCGCGAGCGGGTGCTTGCGTTGCTCGGCAGGGCTACGCTGGCGCCAATGCTGACGATTCGGACGCGGCGCCAGCATATCTACGCCGAGCGCGATGGAGCGCGCGTGGCCGAGCTGAGCCTAGATGAGGGCGATATCTATGCCAGTAGCCTTGAGCAGCATTTTCGCGAGCTAGAGATCGAATTGCTCGAGCATGGCGAACGGTCCGATCTCGACGAGTTGGTTAGGTTGTTGCGCGAACGATTTACGCTGATTCCCGAGGATCGCAGCAAACTCGCGCGCGGCTTGGCGCTGCTCGACGCGGCGGGGTCAGGATGACGGAGTTTTTGTCGAATCTGCTGGGCCAGCTGCTGGGCGAGGTGCTAGGTGAGTCGCTTGAGGCGATCTTCGATCGGCGCGCACTCGAGCGAGAGCTGGCGGCGGCGGTGACACAGGCCGAGCAGCGTTTTGCGCGCGAGTATCGTCTTCAGGATGCCGATCTCGTCGATGCGCTAACTACGCAGGCGCGCTTCATCGAGCTACCGAGCGTGCGAGCGGCGCTGCGCGATCTACTCACGCGCCCGTTCCACGACACCGCGGCGCCGATCGAGCAACTGCGCCGCTCGTTCGACGATGTGCTGCCAGGGCGAATCGATCGCGCGCGGGTCGACGCGGCGATGGCTGCATTTTTGAACTATCTCGGCCGGGAAGTGCTATATATCCCGCAGCTGCGTGAGGTCTATGGGCTGGCGTTCCAGAAGATCACCGCCGACAGCAGCCACCGGATGGCCGCGAGCGCCGATGCAATGGCTCAGCATCTTGAGTTGCTGCGGACGGATCTGGTCGGGGCGAGGCATGCCTTGCCATTATCAGCTTCGCCCGCAGCGCTACCAGCGCCCGCGCGCCCCCGACCTTGGCACAACCTACCGCAGCGCAGCTATACCCGTTTTGTCGGCCGGCAGGCCGAGCTGGAACAGCTGCGCCGGCTGCTGATGCCACACCCGCGTAGCCGCCACTTTGTGATCACGCTCGACGGGATTGGCGGCGTGGGCAAGAGCGCGCTTGCGCTGGAGTTGGCCTACGGTTACCGCGACAGTTATGCCGGTCTGCCGGCCGACGAGCGCTTCGAGGCGATTGTGTGGGCTTCGGCCAAGCGCACTCTGCTGACCGCTGGCGGCATCCAGCAGCGCCAGCAGACCTTCAATACGCTGAACGATCTGTATCGCGAAATCGCGACGGTGTTCGACCAGTTGGCCATCCTCCAGGCCGACGCCGACCAGCGCCGTGGCATGGTCGAGCGCGCACTGGCCGCACAGCGCACACTGCTGATCGTCGATAACCTAGAGACAGTCGACGACGAGGAATTGCTCTCATTCCTACGCGAAATTCCCGACCCAACCAAGGTAATGATCACCACGCGCCACCGGATCGATATCGCCTACACCATCCGGCTCGCCGGTATGCCCGAGGCGGATGCCAAGGCGCTGATGTTGGTCGAGGCGGCGCGCAAGAATGTCGATCTGACATTTGCCACAGAAATCAGCGAAGGCAAAAAGAATACTTCCTCCGTGAACTCTGCGGCCTCGGCGGTTATTCTGGATGATCTCTATCGCAAGACCGGCGGCATACCACTGGCGATCGTCTGGAGCATCGGATTGATGAGCCTGGGTCATAGCGTCGAGTCGGTGCTGCGGCGATTGGGCAGCGGGCACAGCGACATCGCGCGGTTCTGCTTCGCCGAGAGCGTGGCGCGCATCCGCGACCGCGACGCCTACCGGCTGCTGCTGGCGCTGGCGCTGTTCGAGTCGCATGCAAGTCGCGCGATGCTCGGCGAGGTCGCCGGCCTGGGCGACGACGTGATCGGGCGCGACGACGCCCTGGCCGAGCTCCTCCAGCTATCGTTGGTCGAGCAAAAAGGCGAGCGCTTTTTTCTGCTGCCGCTCACGCAGAGCTATCTGTTGGATGAGTTGGCGGCGCGGCCAGAACTCGAGCGCGAGCTACGCGGGCGCTGGATTGACACATTGACGGCCTTGGCCAAGTTGTATGCCAGCCCACAATGGCAGCATCCAAACCGAGTGCTGCTTAAGCGCGAGGGTGTTCATCTGTTGACATTGGCGAATTGGGCCCAGCAGGTGACTCGCCCTGATGTGTTGCTGCCAGTGTTATCCGCGCTGTTCGATTATTATGATTTGACTGGCCAGTGGGACGATATGCTGAACCTGGCGCAGACTGGCTTAGAATATGCTCGGCTTACAGATCATCTTGAAGGCATGCGCGGTTCGTTGAATATGATTGCGTGGATTGTCAGCCAGCAGGGACGCCACGACGAAGCTGAGCGGGCGAATCAGGAAGCGCTCGAAATTGCACTTCGGATTGATGATGTCGCGTGGCAGTGCGATATTCTTGTGAATGCATCTCGGATTCTACGCCGCCAGGAGCGTTTTGACGAGGCGATGGCGCGCTGCCTGGCAGCGCTTCAGCTGTTACCGTTACTGAGCGATGCGCAGCGACAATATGTTGAGGCGGACATCAATCTTGAAATGGGGAAGATTGCCCGCGATCAGCGAGATTGGCAGACGGCGCAAACGCATTTTGAGGCTGCGCGGGCTGTTTTCCGTTTGGATATCGAGAATCCAGTCTTCAACATCGAGCGAGCCTGGGGGGCAATCGGCCAATTCGCTTTTGTATCGCATCAACTCGGCGATCTTGAAAACGCCGCGAACATGTATCAAGAGTCGCTCGACTTCCTGCGGGAAACGGGCAGCCGTGGTTTTTTGACGACCCTCCAGGTGCGTTTCGCTACGCTCGAAGAACAGCGCGGCAACCGCGCTGTGGCGCTGGAGTACGCCCGCGAGGCGCTGGAGTGGAGCCGCAAGCTGGGGATGGCTCAGGAACGCGCGCAGGCCGAGGCGCTGGTGGGGCGGTTGAACGCGGAATAGTAGAACGGCTCAGCGAAGCTCAATGAGCTACAATGAGATGCTTCACATTCGTTCAGCATGACAATGCGCTACAATGAAATCAATGAATCCCATTATCATGTTGAGCGGAGCTTCACTCGCTCATAGGTATGTTGTGAATGTCATTGAGATGCTTCACATTCGTTCAGCATGACATAGTGCTGCTCAGAATTCAACGAAGAACCATGTCATGTTGAACGGAGTGAAACATCTCAACGAGAATCCTTGAGATGCATCACGCGCGTTCAGCATGACAATGCGTTTTCAAGGTGGCGTTTACCGATACGGAGGCATGCGATGGCTCAGAATACGCCCGTTTCCGAAATCGATTCCGGTGTGCGCACCCAGGCAGTAGCGCTGTTGCTTTTCAACGGCGCGGTGGCGCAACGGCTGCCGGGCAAGGCGCGGCAGTTGCTGGTGCTTGCGGTAGCATATCATCTCGCCGCCCAGTTGGGCAAAGACGATCGGAGCGATCGCGCCGGGCGCGACTTGGTGCTAGCCGTGCGGCTGCCTGGCCTGAGTGTGGAGCATCAGTCGATTGTCGCGAGCGCAGTGGCGTTCCAGCGCGCAAAAGTGCGCCCGCAGCGCGAGCCGGCGTTCATATGGCTTGGCGAGAAGGATCAGCGTACCGCCTTATGTCTCGCGGCAGTTCTGCGACTTGCTTGGGCGATCGACACCGCGCCGGGCGAGTTGCTGGTGCAGTCGGGCGGCGATGGCACCGAGCTGATCATTGGTGGGGCGCGGGCGGAGCAGACGCTGGCCGCGGTTGAGGCCAGCGCTGCGCTTTGGCGCGCGGAGATTGGCAAGTTGACGGCGCGCGCTGGCGCGCCAGGCGCGCTCGTGGCACCGGAAACACCGGCGGCGCGTGAAAACGGTCAATCAGATGAGGGATTGCTCGATTCACTCGTGCCGCCAAACGTCCTACACGGCGATATCGGCGCTGAGCCGATCGCCGAAGCGGCCCGGCGGGCGCTACGGCGCTTTTTTGATAAGCTATTGGCGCGCGAAGAGGCGGTGCTGAAGGACGAGGATTCGGAGGATGTGCATCAGATGCGTGTTGCCACTCGGCGGCTGCGCGCGGCGCTGCAAATTCTCGCGGGTGTGTACGAGCCCAAGCTGATCCGGCGCTACCGCAAGGGGCTGCGGCGAATCGCCGAATCGCTCGGCACCGTGCGCGATGGCGATGTGTTTCTAGAACATATCGAGGAGCATCGCGATGCGCTACCCGTACCCGAGCGCGCCAGCCTGCAGCCGCTGATCGCCGCGGCAACGGCCGAGCGTACGCAAGCCCGCGAAAGGTTGCTGAAAGATCTGGCCTCGCGGCAGTACAATAAGTTCAAACGCGAATTCGCCGAGTTTTTGAGCACACCGGGCGCTGGCGCGCTGCCGGCGCCCGAGCCCGGCATTATCGAGCGGGTGCGCGACTTTGCCGGCTCGGCGATCTGGCGGCGCTATGAGCTCTGGCGCGCCTATGAGAGCGTGTTGCACGGCGCGGCGAACGAGACGCTGCACCAGGCGCGGATCGCCGGCAAGCGTTTGCGCTATACGCTGGAGTTCTTCGCTGAGGCGCTCGGCTCGCGCGTCGATCAGGCGCTGGAGCCAGTGATCGCGCTCCAGGAAAACCTGGGGCAGCTACAGGACGAAGTCACCGCGCGGGCGCATGTGGCTTCGTTGGGTCTGGCCGACGACTTCGGCGCGCAATCGTACCTGGCCACGCGCGGCGCCGAGCGCGAACGGCTACTGGCCGAGTTGCCCAAGCAATGGGAGAAAGTCGACAGCGGTACGTTTCGGCGGCGGCTGTTCGAGATGATTGTGAAGCTGTAGAAGTAGTGCGTAGAGACGCGATATATCACGTCCCTACGCACTAATAATACCTGATCCTATTGCTCTGGTGCCGGCAGCACGCCCATTTGCATCAACAAGCCCATCGCGTCGTTCTCGCCCCAATGCTCGACGATCTTGCCATTCGTGAGCCGAAAGATCGACATGCCGGTGACCGTAATCTGTTTGCCGGTCGCCGGGATGCCCAAGAATTCGCCCTTGTGCGTGCCGACGAATGTGAAACGCTCGACGACTTTGTCGCCCTCGGCGATCAGGTCGTTGGTTGTCGTGTGGCCATCGGGAAAAGAGGCCAGCGAACCCTGGTGTACCATCTTGCCACCCTCACGACCGGGCGGCACATTGGGCAGGTGGCTATGGCTGGTCAGGTCGGCGGCGACGATATCGTCGAGTACATCCATGTTGTTCTGATTGTGCGCCTCGCGGTACCGGCGGATGATCGCTTTGTTGGCTTCCGTCTGCGATTGTTGACTGGTCATGACACTGTCTCCTTATGTTGTAAGACGCCCAGACCTTAAATCTCGCCGGTCTGGTGGCACGATGATTCAGGGTGATGCGCAACAGCAGGCCATCGGCGGCATGCAACACGAACGCCAATACGCTGAAGAAATGAGATAACGCGGATGCGCGAAGGCATCCTTTTAACCTTGGATCACGGCGTGGTTTATCAAGCTTGCCCGTGTCATACGCCAGGCCTACTACATCGGCAACCGCCTGGCTTGGGTATTATATTTCAGATGAAGCGGTCCATGGATCGGGTTACGGCCCGCTGCCCTCGGCGGCTAGCACAAGCTGTGGTAAGAAAAGATCCCAACCTTCACCGTGGGACTTGCGCTCCTCGGGGTTGAGCCCCAAATGCCGTAGGCGCACCAGCGTCGTCGTGCCTTCTGGTATCAGCGAGATCTCGACGGTCGACGCGCCAGGGCGCGGCGTGCTTCCCTCGGTCTCCCAACCCCAGGTAAATACGACCCGGCGGTGTGGCACGATCTCGAGATACTCGCCGCGCGTGACATAGCCGTTAATATCGATCCGGCATATGCCGCCTGGGCGCGCGTCGACCGTCACTTCCCTGCCGATCCACTGCATCATTTTGGCCGGGTCGGTGAAAAAGGCGAAAATTGTCTCCGGCTGGGCGGCGATGCGAATTTCGCGCTCCAGGATATCAGGCTGCGTGTCGGTCATCGCGATCGATCCTTTTCTGTTCGGCTTCGGCGGCCCGCTTCAGATGCGGCAGGCGATCATCCCAGAATGATTCGAGAAATTCGCGCAGTTCGGCCAACCCTTCAGGCCGCGCCTGATAAAGCCGGCGCGTGCCATGTTTGCGCAGAGTGACCAGGCCAGCGCTCACCAGCACTTGCAGGTGCTGCGAGATTGCCGGGCGCGTCACGTCGAAATGTGCGGCGATCTCGCCCGACGATCGCTCGATCACGCGTACGAGTTCCAAGATCTCGCGGCGGCGCGGCTCGGCGATAGCTTGTAGAACAGTGTCGATCATGTGTGCTATTTTAGCATAAACTTACGAAAGAGTCAACTAACATTTGCCTGGTCAACCTTTGCCAAGAGCGCGACAATCTCTGCCAGCAGCAGTGGCACATCGCGCTGAACAACGCCCCAGACGAGACTATCGTCGAGTTGATCGTAGCCGTGGATGAGGATATTGCGGAAAGCGATGATCTGCGCGTACGCGCTGATACTCTGCGCTGTAGCCGGGTCGTGCTGCGTCATGCGGCGCAGGGCCTCGCCGATGATCTCAAAGTTACGCTCGACGCTTTGCCGTAGCATTCGCTTGCGTTGATAGTCAACCTCAGTAACATCGCGCGTGACCTCCACGATGAACGCCGCCGCATCGCGGATATCTTCGAGCAATTTAGGCGTTTTAGGAAGCATATAGCACCCGCCGATCCTGGTTGATCGAGCGCAGCAGGTAGGGGTTGCGCACTCCAGATGCCGTCGTCAGGTCGACTTTGCGCCCAAGTAACGCTTCCAGCCGATTCTGTAACTCAAAGAAGCGCGCCATCCAGGGGCCAAGATCGGTTCCCGGCGCGAATTCCACCAGGAAATCGATGTCCGAGCGTTGGGGATCGAAATCGGCCCTAGTCGTAGAACCGAAGATCTCCAGCCGCGTCACCTTGTACTCGCGGCAGAGCGAGCGGATCGCTTCAAGGTTTTGTTCGATCAGGTTGAGCATCGCGCGTCCTTCCTGCTGATCAAGCCATCACACCGTCGCGCATATCCACTATTTTACCACTTCGTCTGTGCGACCCGCGAACGGTTGTCGCCTTTTATCCCCTTGCCGCAGCCCAGCGAACCGCGTATAATACCACTCGTCACTTATACGCAAACTTGTTCTACTAGAGCTACCCGGAGGCCATTGTGATTCCACGCACGTTGGTGCTGCGCAACTTTATGTGCTATCGCGATGATCTGCCGCCGCTGGATTTCGACGGCATTCAAATCGCTTGTCTCTCGGGTGAGAATGGCGCCGGCAAATCGGCGCTACTCGATGCAATGACTTGGGCGCTGTGGGGCGAGGCGCGCTTGAAGAGCGACGACGACCTGATTGCTCTGGGCGCGCAAGAGATGGAGGTCGATTTTATCTTCATGCTCGACGGCCAGGACTATCGGGTGATCCGCAAGCGCAGCAAGGCCAAGAAAATCGGGCAAAGCTGGCTCGATTTTCAGGTGCGCAACAATGGCGCATGGAAGCCGATCAGCGGGGCGACCATCCGCGAGACGCAGCAGTCGATTATCACGACACTGCGCATGGATTATGATATTTTCGCGAACTCGGCCTATCTGCGCCAGGGCCACGCCGACGAGTTTACCAAGAAGGAGCCCGGCCGCCGCAAGCAGGTGCTGGCCGATATCCTTGGGTTGGATATCTACGAGCGTTTGGAAATGGGCTCCAAGGAGCGGGCTCGCGCACTCGACGGCCAGGTCAAGGGTGTCGAAGGTCAAATCGCCGAGCTGCAGCGCCAAGCGGAGAAGCAGGCCGCCTATGCTGGATTGGTTGCCGCGCAGGAGCGCCAAGTTGAGCAGATTGCCGCAGCGGCGGCCGAGGCCGAGGCCGCACATGTGGCCGCGAATTCGCGCGTGCAAGCCTTGGAGGTCCTGAAAACACAGCGGGCCGGCCTCGACGCACAGCTAGGCAAGCTGTGCGAGGAGCAGAATGAGCTGGCGCGCGAGGTTACGCGATTGCAGCGCGCGCTAGAAGACGCGCAGCAGATGTTGGCGCGGCGCGACGAGATCCTGTCCGGCTGCGCGAGCTTGCTGGCGGCCCAGGCCGAGCGCGAGTGCCTCGATAACCTGCGCGAGGGCTATGATCGCCTGCACGAGCGGCGCCGGACGCATGCCGAGGCGCTGCGCGACGCCGAGCGCCAACTGCGCGCCGATCTAAAGATTGCCGAGGGCGAGCTGCGCGGCCTGCGCGAGCGCGCCGCCCGCCGCCCAAAGATCGAAGCCGAGATCGCGCGCTTGGCCAGCCAGCTCGATGCGCTGGCGCCCGCCACGCGCGATTTGGCAGCTACGCGCGCCCAGCGCGATGAGCTGCGCGAACGCCAGCGCGCCGCACACGAGCTTGAGTTGCAGCGTACCAAGCTCGATAGCCAAATCAAACTCAAGCACGACTCGCTGGTTGGCACGCGCGAGGAGCTGAAGCGCCGGCTCGCCGAGGTGGCCGACCGGCTCAAGGATGAGGCACGCTGGCGCGCCGAGCTGGCCAAAGCCAGCGAAGAGCGCACACTGCTTGATGCCAGCTTGATTGAGCTTGAGCAGCGGCGCACCGCCGAGCACGCCGCCGTCGAGCGCAGCGCGACCAGGCGATCGGAATGCGAAGCGATCAAGGGGCGCGGCGATGATATCAACCGCAAGCTGGCGCTGCTCGACGCCGATGCGCATGTCTGCCCGCTTTGCAAGAGCGAGCTCGGCGCGGATGGCCTGGCGCATATTCAGGATGAGTATGCCCGGGAGCGCCAGGAGCTGCGCTCGCTATTCACCACGGCCAAGCGCGAGGCCGACGCCGCCGACGCGCAACTGGTGGAACTGCGCGGCGCAATGAAGGCGCTGGAGCGCCGCACCGCCGGCCTACCCGAGCTCGCCGGGCGGATCGCGAGGCTGGAGCGCGATCTGAGCGGCGCCGAGGAGCTGCGACGCAAGCAAGCCGAAGACCAGCGCACGCTCGACGATATCCAGCTTCAACTGGTGAAGGGCGATTACGAGCGGGGCGTGCGCAGCGAGTTGGCGCGCGTCGAAGCATCGCTGGCCGCCTTGGGCGACGCAGCTGCGCTCGATCGCGAGCTAAGCCGGCTCGAAGGACGGATCACTACGCTGGAGCAACAGGTTGGCGATCAGGCGCGGCTGCGCGCCGAAATCGACTCGCAGCGGCGCAGCCTACAGGAAGTTGATAACGAGACGCCGGCGCTGCACGAGCAGGAAGAGCGGATCGCCGAGCTAACCACGACGCTGGAGATGGACGATTATGCGCGCGACGAGCGCGTGGCGCTGAAGCGCCTGGATGCCGAGATTGAAGCGCTGGGCTATACGCCCGATCGCGCCGCCGCTGCTGCTGCTGCCGTGCGCAATCTGGCGCACTGGGCCGACGAACGACAAGAACTCCAGCGCGCCGAAGAGCGCGAAGAGCGCGACCGGCGCGACCTCGACCGCGCGACCCAAGCGCTGACGCGGGTCACCGCCTCAGTAGAGGCAGCCGAGGCACACATTCGCGCGCTGGACGAAGATCTGCGCGGGCTGTCCTCGGCGCTACGCGAGCGCGATACCGCGCTGGCCACGCTCCAAACCCGCCGCCGTGAACTATCGGTGGCCGAGCGCGACCTGGGCGAGAAGCGTGCGCTGCTGCAGCGTGCCGAAGAGGCCGCCGCCGAACTGCTGGAGTATGAGGCCCGCCGCAAGTCGTTGATCGAGCGTAAAGGCCTTTTCGATGAGCTGACATTAGCGTTCGGCAAGAAAGGCGTACAGGCGCTACTGATCGAAACTGCCATCCCCGAGATCGAGCGCGAGGCGAATGCTCTGCTGGGGCGCATGACCGACAACCAGATGCATTTGACGTTCGAAACCCAGCGCGATACCAAAAAGGGCGATATCAGCGAGACGCTGGAGATCAAGATTGCCGACGGCTTGGGCACGCGCGACTACGATGCATTCAGCGGCGGCGAGGCCTTCCGGCTGAATTTCGCCATTCGCATCGCGCTAGCCAAACTGCTGGCCCGCCGCGCCGGCGCGCGCCTGGAAACACTGGTGATCGACGAGGGCTTCGGATCGCAAGACACCCGCGGCCGCGAACGCCTGGTCGATGCGATTACCTCAGTGCAGAGCGAGTTCAAGCATATCCTGGTGATTACCCACCTCCAGGAGCTGAAAGACCTATTCCCAGTGCAGATCGAGATCACGAAGACGCCGCAAGGCAGCGTATGGGCGATTGCATAGCAGTCAGGAGTCAGGAGCCAGAATGCCGACAGCAATTCTGACTCCTGACTCCTGACTTCTGGCTGCTCAGATCAAGATATGAATAATGATGAGTATCTTCTCCCTAGATTCACCGCCATCCCTGCCGGCATATTCCTGATGGGCACGCCCGAACGCGATCTGAGCGCGCTAGCCAAGGCCTACGGCGGCATGCGCGAGTCGTACCGCGAGGAGTCGCCCCAGCATATAGTAGCGCTGTCGGCTTTCGCGATCGCCACGACGCCGGTGACGAATGCACAGTATGCCGGGTTTGTCGCCGCCACCGCCGCGCGCCCGCCGACGACCTGGCGTGGACCGCAGCCGCCCTCCGCGCGCCTCGATCACCCGGTGGTCGATGTGAGTTGGGATGAGGTGAATATATTTTGCAGCTGGATAACTACTCAGATTGCAGATTACAGATTGCAGATTGCAGATTACGAAGATTCCCAATCTACAATCTACAATCTGCAATCTGCAATTCGCCTTCCTACCGAGGCGGAGTGGGAGCGTGCTGCGCGCGGTGTCGATGGCCGCACCTTCCCATGGGGCGATCTGTGGGATGTGGCCAAGGCGAACACGCGCGAAGGTGGCGCGGGCGGCACGGCGGCGGTCGGGGCACACCCGCACGGCGCGAGCCCGGTGGGGTGCCTGGATATGGCCGGCAATGTGTGGGAGTGGACCGCCTCACTCGATACGCTGTACCCATATATCCCCGGCGATGGGCGTGAAGATCCGCGCGCGCCCGGGCGCCGCATTCTACGCGGCGGTTGCTACGCCAACCCGCATGGCTTCGCGCGCTGCGCTTGCCGGTTTCGGCTGCCGCCCAACCTGCGCAACGAGTTCCTTGGTTTCCGGCTGGCGATAACGCTATAAGGGAGCGCAAAAACGCTTGACAGTGCCTTGGCGCTGTGTTACAGTATAGCGCTATGCAGCGGCATAGCGCGGGTAGCTATGGCAACCATTTTTCTGAACCCAGGAAAAGAACGGCCGGTGCAACAGCGCCATCCCTGGATCTTCTCTGGGGCGATTGGGCGCGTCCAGGGTTATGTGGGGCGTGGCGATGTCGTCGAAGTCTGCGATGCGTCCGGAGAATGGCTGGCGCGCGGAACGTGGAGCAGCGGCTCGCAGATTCGCGCCCGGTTGTTTACCTGGCAGGCCGATGAGGCGCTCGACGATGATCTGATCCAGCGGCGGTTGGTGCGCGCGATTGAGATGCGCCGCTGGCTTGGCTATACCGCCGCCGACGCGGCCTATCGCCTGGTCTATGCCGAGTCCGATGGCCTGCCGGGGTTGATTGTCGATCGCTACGCAGCGTATCTGGCGGTGCAGTTGCTGACACAGGGCATGGCTGAGCGCGCCGAGCTGATTGTGCGGCTGCTGGCCGAGTTGGTGCAGCCGCGCGGCATCTACGAGCGCAGCGACGCCGATGTGCGTGAGAAGGAGGGCTTACCATCCAGCGAAGGCCCGCTGTGGGGCGAAGCGCCGCCGAATCAGATTATGACACGCCAGCCCGGCGATCTGTTATTTCTAGCCGATCTGCGGGCGGGCCAGAAGACTGGCGCGTACCTCGATCAGGCCTATAATCGGCTGCGGGTTGCATCCTATTGCACTGGAAAAGATGTGCTGGATTGCTTCTGCTACACCGGCGGCTTCGCAACGGCTACCGCGCGTGCTGGGGCAGCGCAGGTAATTGCAGTCGACTCCAGCGCTGGCGCGCTCGAGATGTTGCGCGCAAATATGGCCGCGAACGAGCTGAGTGGCGTCGAGCCGATCGAGGCCGACGTCTTCAAGCTGCTGCGCCAATATCGCCACGAAGGCCGCCAGTTCGACGTGGTCGTCCTTGACCCGCCCAAATTCGCGCATGCCCAAGGCCAGATCGAGCGAGCTACGCGAGGGTATAAAGATATCAACCTGATTGCAATGCAAATATTGCGGCCGGGCGGGGTATTGGCCACATTCTCGTGCTCGGGTCTTGTGTCGGCCGATCTATTTCAGAAAGTTGTCTTCGGCGCTGCGCTCGACGCACAGCGCGATGTTCAGATTGTCGAGCGGCTCACGCAGTCGCCCGATCACCCGGTATTACTAACTTTTCCGGAAGGCGAGTATCTTAAAGGGTTGATCTGCCATGTCTGGTAATTGTAAATTGTAAATTGCAAATTGTGGATAGATCGAGCAATCCGCAAGATACAATTTACAATTTACAATTTACAATTCCTATGAGCTACAACATCCTCGATGATGGGACTGTCTCCAGCCCACGCGGCTTTCGGGCTACTGGAGTCGCAGGCGGGCTGAAAGAAGTGCGTGCGCGTGATCTCGCATTAATCTACTCGCATCAGCCGTGCCGAGTTGCGGCGGTTTTCACGACCAACGCAATCCTGGCCGCGCCGATTTTTTTCAACCAGGCCGTGCTCTCGCGCAACCGCGATAATATTCGAGCGGTGCTGATCAATGCGGGCCAGGCGAATGCAGGTACTGGAGAGCAAGGCCTAGCCGCCGCCGTGGAGTGCGCCAAACTCACTGCCGATGAGCTGGAGGTGCCGCGCGATAGCGTTTTGCTTATGTCGACCGGGCAGATTGGCGTGCCGCTGCCGATGTACAGAATGCGCGACGCAGTGCGGCGTGCCGTGTCTGAGTTAGATAGCGGAGGTGGACGGCGGGCCGCCACAGCGATCTTGACGAGCGACACCCGGCCGAAGGATCGCGCGCTGGTGGTCTCGCTACGCGAGGGGCGTAGCGTGGTGATTGGCGGAATGGCCAAAGGCGGCCGAATGGTACATCCGCGCTTGGCGACGCTGTTAGCGATTATCACGACCGATGTGGCGATTGACATACGCCTATTGGCTCGCTCGCTCGAGCAAAGCGTCGGCCAGTCGTTTGGTCGCCTGTCGATCGATGGCGATACCAGTCCGAACGACGGCGTGATTCTGCTGGCCAATGGCGCTGCGGAGAATGCGCCGATTGTAGATGCGGGCTCGTGGGAGTATGGCGCGTGGCAGGAAGCGCTGGATGCTATCTGCTTCGACTTGGCGCAGCAGGTGCTGCGCGACGCTGCCGGCAATGGCAAAATCATTGAAGTGCTCACACGCGGCGCCGCCGGCGCCGCTGCGGCGCGCCAGGTGGCCCAGGCGGTCGCGCGTTCGGCTTCGGTGCGCTGGGCATGCGCTCAAGGCGTTGCCGACTGGGGCGGGCTGCTGATGGCGGTTGGGGCGAGTGGCGTAGAGCTGCGCCCCGATCTTTTGGAGCTGCGGCTTGGCCCGGTGACGGTGATGTCCGAGGGTATGCCGGCAAAATTCGATCCAGCTACTGCCGTCCAAGCACTGTCTGGCCCTGAAGTTGAGCTGACAGTTGATCTGCACATGGGCTCGCACAGCGCGACAATATGTACATGCACCGGAGATCAGTTATGAGTTCTAAGTTTTGAGTTCATTGGTAAGCTATTCAAAACTCAAAACTCATAACTTTTAGGGTTTGCCAATGGTTCAGAAGCTGCCGATCTTTCCGCTCAATGCAGTGCTATTTCCTGGTGCTCCGCTCCAGCTGCATATCTTCGAGGAGCGCTATCGACAGATGATTGGGCGCTGCGTAGAGCAGAACAGTCCATTTGGCGTGGTGTTGATTCGCGTGGGCAGCGAAATCAACCCGGACGACCCATGGGTGCGGCGGCAGATTGAGGCGGCTGGCGGTGGCGATGCAGAGCTGAATATGCTGCGGCGGCAGCTTGGCGGCGAGGCGGTGCCCTATGCCGTTGGCACAACCGCACAGATCAATGCCGGCGAAAGCGTGCGGCTCGAGGACGGGCGCTACTACTTGATCGCACTTGGGCAGCGCCGCTTTCGGATTCAGTATCTGGTGCAGCGCCAGCCGTATTTGATCGCCTCGGTTGCATATCTAGCCGAGGAAAGCACGCCTGATAGCGCCAAGTTGGCTAACCAGGTGCGAGGGCTGTATGTGCGCTACTGGGAGGTGATCAGCGCTTTGACCGGCGTGGCGAAACCGCCGGACGAACTGCCGGAGAGCGTGGCCGATCTCTCGTATTGGATGGCGCATCGCTTGCAGGTCGATAACTATCAGAAGCAGCGCTGGCTAGAGGCGGATCTGACAAACCGCCTACGCGCGATCAGTGCCGCCTTCCGCACCGAACTGGCGATGTTCCGCGGCAGCGAGCCCGGCGAGCGCGAGCGCGGCTCAAGCAGACCTGGCTCCTGGAATTAGGTATGAGTTATGAGTAGCCCTCATTCGAGATTCCTAACTCATAACTTAAAACTCAAAATTCATAACTATGATTATTGGCGCCTGTACGATTACGCTCCATCTGCATGGAGTTCACTCTCTAAAAGAGAAGCGCAGCATCGTCAAGTCGGTGCTGGCGCGGCTGCGGAATGAGTTCAATGTCTCGGCTGCCGAGGTCGACGCACAGGACTCGCACGGTCGGGCCGTGCTGGGCGTGGCATGCGTGTCCGGCTCCAACGATTACGCGCGCGGCCAGCTTGAGGCGGTCGTCCGCTGGATTGAAGAGCAGCGGCCGGATGCGCCGGTGATCGATTATGAGATTGAGCTGCTATGAGAAATCAGGAGTCAGGAGTCAGCATAGGTCGCGCATTCTGACTCCTGACTCCTAACTCCTGACTCCTGAACTTTATGGATGAATTACTACCCTACCCCTTCCTCGCAGTCGTTGGCCAGCCGGAAATGAAGACCGCGCTGGTGCTGACGCTTGTGAATCAGCATATCGGCGGAGTGCTGCTGATCGGCCCGTATGGCGTCGGCAAGACCACCGCCGTGCGCGGGTTGGCCGATATTATGCCGCTGATCGAGCGTGAGGAGCGCGACGAGGAGGGCAAGCCGGTGCTGCGGCGCGTGCCGATGCGAATCATCGAGCTGCCGCTCAATGCTCGGCTGGAGGATGTGGTCGGCGGGATCAACGAGCGTGTGGCACTGGAACAGCAGCGAATATTGCTCGAAGAGGGCGTGCTGGGCAAAGCGCACCGCAATCTGCTGTATATCGACGAGATTAACCTACTCGACGCGCGCGTCATCGACGCAATTCTCGACGCGGCCGCGCAAGGGCGCACCTTCGTGCGGCGCGGGCCGATGACGCGGCTGTACCCGAGCCAGTTTGCGCTGATTGGCTCGATGAACCCCGAGGAAGGTACGCTGCGCCCGCAGATCCTCGATCGTTTTGGGCTGCGCGTTTGGGTCGCCCCGCTGGCTCATCGTCAGGAGCGGCTCGAGGTCTACCGCCGCGCGCGCGCTTTCCGCGAAAATCCCGAAGCATTCCGCGAACGCTATGCCGACGAGCTGGCCAAACTGAAGAACGATGTGGTGGCCGCGCGCGAGCTGCTGCCACAGGTGGTCGTGCCGCCGCTGGTCGAGGAGTTCGCGCTCGGCTGCATCCAGGCGCTGAACATTCCTTCGCATCGCGCCGAGATCGCGCTGCTGGAGGCGGCGCGGGCGCGCGTGGCCGCCGACAACCGGCACGAGGTGACGAACGAAGATGTGATTGCAATTGCGCCCCTGGCGCTGCGCCAACGCCGCAGCCTGCAGCTCGAACATTATGCCGCCCAGGTCGCCGTCGAAGATGCTACGATCGCCGAGGCGCTGGTGCAGATCGGCCTGGCGAATAAGAACGGGCGGCCCCCACGCCGATCCAGAAAGTCGGCCTCTTGATGTCGTGCGTAGTTGGTATTCCTACGCACTACGCACTATCTATTACGGTCAGACAAAAATGCCAACCAAGATGTCAAACGGCGCGCTAGTCGTCGAATACACCCACCCAGTAGCGCTCCTCGGCCAGCCGCGCGAACCCGACTTTTTCCGCCACACGGATCGATCCAATGTTGTTGGCGCGGCACTCCCAAAAAGGGGTCATTCCGCGCTCGAGACACAGTTGCACGAACTGAGCAGCGGTGGCGGTTGCTACCCCGCGCCGCTCGTAGGCCGCTACCGTCTCGATGCCAATACCGCAGCGTTCGGCGCTCAGATACTCGGCAGTGCACCAGCAGACGACTTGGTTATGTACGACGGCTGCGTAACCAAGACCGTATTGATAAAAGTGCTCCTCGGATGGCCACATCCACAAGATTTCAGCGCGCACGCGCGCGATATGTTGCAACTGCTCGGCGCCTAGGAATGCCCGATCGATCGAAATGAAGCGAATGCCGTCGACGGCGGGCGCCGCAACATGAACCGGCCCCGGCTGTGTGAACCCGTAGAACAGCGTTGGCATTTCGCTCAGCGTAATCTCGCTGAACAGCGGCGCCAGCGCATCTTCGAGTGCCGGCGAAAGCGCGTGGATCTTGAAGTGCGCTGAGCGTTCTGCGCGCGCGCGCGGCCGAATATGTGTGGCGATGAAGTCTGCCAGGTCGTGCTGCGAGGCGGCGCTGATCTGATTTGCGGAAAAATAGAATACGTTATTGCCTTTATCCCATAGCAATTTCACAGCACTTTCGCCCGGCTGCTCTACTTCCCATAGCTGCGCGGCGGTATTGCCTGCAGCGATCGAGGCGATCACCAATTCCAGGTGCGGGCCTGGGAACGACGCTTTGTGTACAGGGATGTGATCCGGCGGTAACTCAGTGATCATACGCTTGCTCCTGCCGATCCACGTTTCGGTTGTGCGCCAGCGGGCGAGCATCACTGCGCTAACCTACATTGGACACACTCGAATGGTATGACAGATTTTACCACCGATCAAAAGTGATCCAGACAGACCTGTCACTACGAACATGATAAGGGCGGCATGTAATTCCGAGTGGGTTGCCACGACACTCATCACAACTGTGGAGGTCGGTTGCTGACCTATATGGTTGACAAGAGCAGGCCAACACAGTATATTATTGCAACCGATTGCAATTAATACTAATTGCAATACGATCTCGTCGCAACTACGTATATTTTCTTAGTGAGCTATGCAGTCGGTGCCAACGATGCAGTTGAGGATGCCAAGGCGCGATTGCGCGTCGCCTGGCGGCCTCGCTGTGGTGTAATAATCGCGTCTACACTATCTTGAGTTTGGTAACTTGCCAGTGCGAGCGCATATAGGAGGAATAGAATGCATATCCCCGATGGCTATTTGAGCCCAGCGACTTGTGCAACCCTCTACGTAGCCGCGGCGCCATTCTGGTATATTGCGCTGCAGCGTGTCAAGCGGCTGTTGAGCACACGCTTGGTGCCGCTGCTATCGCTTTTCGCGGCATTCTCGTTCGTGATCATGATGTTCAATTTGCCGCTCCCAGGCGGCACAAGCGGCCATGCTGTCGGCATGGGCATCGCCGCAATCGTGCTCGGGCCTTGGGCCTCGATGCTGGCGATCTCGGTTGCGCTGCTGATCCAAGCAATCTTTTTCGGCGATGGCGGCATTACGGCATTTGGCGCGAACTGCTTTAATATGGCGATCGCCGGTTCGCTGGCGGCCTATTGGGTCTACCGCGCGATCGCCGGGCGCGCCGCAATCACCGATACACGCCGCGTGATTGCCGGCGCGGTCGCCGGCTATGTGGCGATCAACGTGGCCGCGCTGCTCGCGGCGATCGAGTTCGGCATCCAGCCATTATGGTTCACCGACGCGACCGGCGCGCCACTGTATGCGCCCTACCCGCTGAGCGTGGCGATCCCGGCGATGATGCTCGGCCACTTGACGATCGCCGGCTTGGCCGAGCTGGTGGTGACCGGTGGTGTGGTCGCGTATCTGCAAAAGGCGGACCCGTCGCTGCTTAAGCTCACCGCGCCGAACGCGCGCGTGGCCGAGGATGGCGCAGATGAACTGGCGCGCCGCGGCGGCTGGCGTATAACTCGCTCGCTCTGGATCGGCCTGGCGGTGCTGATGATTGCATCGCCGCTCGGCTTGTTGGCCGCCGGCACAGCCTGGGGCGAGTGGAGCGCCGAAGATTTCACAACGCAGCAAGGCCGGCAGGCAATCGCTCAAGCATCGGGCGGGCAACTCCCGCCAAGTGCACCAAGCCAGGGGCCTGGCAGTGGCGGCTCGCCATCTAGGCTGGCGCAGCTTTCATCGATCTGGACCGCGCCGATCCCCGATTATGCCCCAGGCTGGATGAAGAGCGCGTCGTTTGGCTATATTTTGTCGGCCATGATCGGGATCGGGCTGATCATGCTGATCTTTTTCACCATTAGCGCAATCGCCCGCGTGCTACGTGGCGGCCGTGGCGCCAAGGCGGCGCGTGGTGGGTCGATGTAGCGCCGGGGCGGTCGACGGGCGATAGGTTATGGGCAATAAATAGATTAGGGGGTATCGATACCCTTTAACCTATTGCCTATGATCTATAACCTGGCTTGGAAAAGCAATAGGAAAGCCGCATGGTCGTCTCGAAACAGCCAGTAAACGCGCAGGATGGCGCGCCACGAACGCGCAAGCGCCGCAAGAGCTTCGTCGAGCGGACAATCAACGAGCTGTCAGGCGCGATGGAGCGGGCGCTCTACGCCGAGGAACTAGCGCATGCCGGTGGTTTGCTCCAGCAGTTTGACCCGCGTGTGAAGCTGGTCGGCCTGTTAGCGTTGGTTGTTGCCGCAGCGCTGTCACGCAATATCCTGGTGATTCTGGGCCTATTTGCTATTGCACTGGTGCTGGCGCTGCTGTCACGGGTACCGTTCCGCACTCTTGCGACGCGCGTATGGGTCGGCGCGCTGCTGTTCACTGGCACAATCGCACTGCCGGCGATCTTTCTTACGCCCGGCCGGGCGATCTATCGGCTGCCGCTGCTTGGCTGGCCAATGAGCGCGCAGGGTATGGGCAGCGCGGCCTATCTGATCACGCGAGTCGAGACCGCTGCCACACTCTCGCTGCTGCTGATCCTCTGCACGCCATGGACGCATGTGCTGAAGGCCATGCGCGTGCTGCGCGTGCCGGTAGTATTTGTGGTTATTCTGGGCATGACCTTTCGCTATATCTTTCTGATGCTGGAAACTGCCCGCGACATGTTCGAGGCACGCCAAAGCCGGATGGTCGGCGTGCTGGAAGGCGCCGAGCGCCGCCGGCTCGCCGGCGCGAGCGTTGGCGTGCTGCTCAGCAAGACGCTACAGCTGAGCAGCGATGTCTATATGGCCATGCAGTCGCGCGGCTTTCGCGGCGAGGTGTATACGCTCGACGATTTTGTGATGCGCTGGCATGATTGGGTGGCGCTGGCGGGGTTTCTGGCGGTCGCCGCGCTGGCCTTTTGGTTGGGCAGATATTGAGAATGAGGAATTGAAAATCGCGAGCATATTTGTCGCTGAATATGTTCTCAATTCTCCATTCTCAATTCTTCATTTCGGGTGAGGCACAAAGTGTCAGAAACTATCTTTGATGTCCAGAATGTGATCTATCGCTATAATGCCGAGGTTACGGCGCTGAAAGGCTTGTCGCTGAAGGTTCAGCGCGGCGAACGTATCGCGATCTTGGGCGCGAATGGATCGGGCAAATCGACGCTGCTGCGGCTGCTCGACGCGCTCTACTTCCCCGAGAGCGGCAGCATCTCGGCGTTTGACGAGCCGCTGACTGAGGAGCGCCTACAGGACGAGGAATTTGCGTTCGCTTTCCGCCGGCGGGTTGCGCTGGTATTTCAGAACCCCGATGTCCAACTGTTCAGCCCGACAGTATTCGACGAGGTTGCATTTGGCCCGCTGCAGCTACGTTGGCCAAAAGATACGATCCGGCGCACGGTGCAGGAGGCGCTCGACCTACTCGAGATCGCGCATCTCAAGGATCGCTCGCCACACCGGCTTTCCGGTGGCGAAAAGAAACGGGTTGCGCTGGCCTCAGTGCTCATACTCGACCCCGAGGTGCTGCTGATGGACGAGCCGACTGCTGCGCTCGACCCGAAGAGTCAGAGCATGGTCGTCGATTTTCTGGTCGGCTGGAGCGGCGGCGCAAAGACGGTGATAACCGCCACGCATGATCTCGACGTCGTCGGCGAGATCGCCGATCGCTGCTATGTGTTCCAGAATGGCAAGTCGATCGCCGAGGGTCTGCCGGGAGCGATTCTAAACAACCAGGAATTACTGAAGAGCACCAACCTCATCCACGCCCACCGCCACAAGCATCCTACCGGCGAGATGCACGCCCACTCGCATTTCCATGTCCGGCACGATCATGAACACTGAGTGCTGATGAATAGGCCTGTGATTGGACAGATGAAACGGATTTTCGCGCATAATTGAGGGTAAATCTGTGTGAATCCGCCAAATCCGCAGCCTATTTCTATCATCCGACTGCGCAGAATTGGATGCAAGCGAACGCGATCAGCGCGAAGCGGATCATACGGCTGAGAAACACCGCGGTGAAGAATAGCCAGTATGGCAGCCCAAGCGCACCGGCGGTCAGCCCGGCGACATCGAAGACCGGGTTGGGTGGCGCCGAGAACAGGAACAACACCGCAAAGGCACGCCAAGGATGCTGAAGCTGCCGGTGGACCCACAGATACAGGCGGGTTTCCTCAAAAATCGTCTGCCCCGATCGGCCAATGAAAAACGCCACGGACTCGCCCAGCACCGAACCAAGCGCGCCGGCAACAACCAGCAGCGGTAGATTGTCGGTCTGCGCGGCCATGCGGGCGACGATCGGGATATATGGCATAGGCACAATTGTGGTGGCGTTGGCCAGCAGCGTGATCAGAAAAACGCCCAAGTAGCTGAACGCACCAAGCCTCCTGGCCAGGTCCGGCGGCAAGTAGTAGTATGCCAGCACATTCAGAACGACCGCGAGTACCCCGATCGCAATTGTGCGCGCCATTGAGCGGCGCTTATTGGCGCCTCGTTTGGCGGCCACGACGACCTCTGGGGTCGCGTCGATTGTTGATGACATGCTTGTGATTATCTGGCGGCGGTAGATTGTCGGCCGCCGTTATAGAGCCGAGGGCCGGTCGTCGATCGGTCCTCGGCCGTTCGGATCAGGTTTTGCGCCGCGAGAATAGCCAGATGGACACCCCGCCAAGCACTATCAGGATCAACACGATGCCGATCAGTATTGTGCTCGATCGGCCACCTGGGCTGGCTTGCGGCGTCGGAACCGGCTGCGCCTCAAGCGCCTGCGTGTCGGAAGCCGAGCTGCCAGAAGTGGCAATCTGCGCGCTAAACGGCTCTGGTGTCGGCGTGCCGGCGGCTTGCCGCTGACTGTTGGCGCTGGGTGCGCCAGCCGCGTCATTAGCCGGCGCGGCGGGTGCAGGCGTGGCTTCAGTGGATGGCTGCGCGCCGCCCGCCGTGCTGCCATTGGCGATTGACGGCAGAGCTTCGGTTGGCTCCTGTGCCGCGGTGCTGCTGTGGCTGCTGGCGCTAGCGCCGCCGCTGGTGCAGAGGTTGACGCAGCCACCGCCGTTGGGGCTACTCCCGCGGCCATCGGCGCCTCCGCCCCTGCCGCAGCGGTTGGCTCGGCCGCCGCCGACATTGGCGCCGCAGGTGCGAACGTGGGCGCGGCCGCCGCAGGTGCGGACGTAGGCGCGGATGCCGCCATCGGCGCTGAAGCTGGGCTGCCCCCGCCGCCGGTACCACGTGTCAACACGAAGCCAAATACGAGCAGGAGCGTCGCCGCCACCAGCGCCGAGCCGAGCTGCATCCATGGGAATGACCAACTGCGCTTTGGCGCCACGGACCGCGGATCGAGCGCGAACGAGCGCGGCGGGCGAGCAGCAGGCAGCTCGCGCAGCAACCCAACTGTCGTGCGCAACTCCTCGAGCGCCAATTGCAGCGCTGGCTCGTGCTCGAGCCGCTGCTCGAGTGTGGCCCGATCTGCCGCTGTAAGCTGCTGATCGATATATGCCGAAAGAAGCTCTAGATCACTATCATTCAGTTGTGGGTCAGGGTATGTGGTCATGACTTTCGTGAAACGTGATACGTCATGTGTACATCGAGCATTTCAGGTTGTACGTGTCACATTTCGTGTTAGATAAGGTTCTTAGTGCGGTTTTACTGTTGAGTTGTCAATTGCCAGTGGTCAATTGTCAGTACTGACCACTGACAACTGACAATGAACCTTGTCATAATTTGATATTTCTACCATAGCACACTGGCTATGTTTCACTCCCATGACGGTAGCGCGCTGGGAGAAGTTCCCCCGCCTTGAGCACATCGCGCAGGCGCGCCCGCCCACGACTGAGTCGTGACTTCACAGTGCCGATATTCGTGTTGGTTATTTGGGCGATCTCTTCGTAGGCCAACCCTTCGATATCGCTCAGGATGAGAATCACACGCTGCTCGTCGGGCAGGGCGCCGAGCCCATGCTGAATCGCCGTTGCAAGCTCGCGACGCAGCGCGAAGTCGGTGGGTGACTCGGCGGCGTCGGCGATCTGCAGCGGCGATGAATCGTCATCCTCGTCGGCATCCATGTCGAGCGAGATCGCCGGCCGGCGCTTGCGCGCGCGCAGCGCATCGTAGCAGGTGTTCGTGGCGATCCGGAGCATCCATGAACGAAAGGATCCGCCGCGAAAGCTGCGCAAGTTGCGGAACGCCGACAGAAACGCATCCTGGGCGGCATCGGCGGCGCTGTCGGAGTCGCCGAGCATGCGATAGCATAGGTTGTAGACACGCCCCTCATAGAGCCGCACTAACGCGTTGAAGTCTTCAACGTCGCCGCGTTGGGCGGACGCGACAAGGCGTCGCTCCTCATCAGCCATTGTGTCTAGTGCTCCGGCGCAAAGAGTTCTCGCTATGCCTATTATAGCAGAGCATTCAGGAGTCTTCACCGAGGCGAGCCAGTGCCGGTCATAGCGGGCGGGGTGAACCGTGGAGATTGTAGTGGGAGTTGGCGCCTGGAGTGTTGGCTACTGTACGGGAGCAGCGGTCGCCGTATCTGCACCCGCCGGCAGGTCGGGGCAGGTGCGTTGGTACGGGATGTCTGCGCCGATGAATTGGTTCCACTCGGCCTGCGTCAGGTTGCGGTTGGCGATCCGGCAGGCGCGGGCCTGCCAGGATTCGAGGCTGATGTCCCAGAGGACGATGCCCCGGTCGTCACTGGCTGAAGCAAGCGTCTTTCCGTCCGGACTAAAGGCGACGCTGCCGTTGCCGTGCGCGTCGGTATGGCCAGTGAGCGCCGGGCCGAGCGGCTGGCGGGTCGCCACATCCCATAGGATAACCGTCCTATCGTCACTGCCCGAGGCAAACAGTTTGCCGTCCGAGCTGAAGGCCACGCTGTTCACTCGGCCGGTATGGCCGGTGAGCGGCGGGCCAAGCGGCTGGCGGGTCGCCACATCCCACAACATGACTGTCTGGTCCTCACTGGCCGAGGCAAGTGTCTTCCCGTCCGGGCTGAAGGCCACGCTCGTCACAATAGCCGTATGGCCAGTGAGCGGCGGGCCAAGTGGCTGGCGGGTCGCCGCGTCCCATAAGCGCGCCGTCAGGTCGAGGCTCCCTGTGGCGAGGGTCTTGCCGTCCGGGCTAAAGGCTACTATCGCCACCTCACCTGTGTGACCGCGCAGGGGCAAGCCAAGCGGCTGGCGGGTCGCCACGTCCCATAAGATGACTGTCTTGTCGTCGCTGCTCGTGGCAAGCGTCTTGCCGTCGGGGCTGAAGGCGACACTGCTCACATTATCCGTGTGACCGCGCAGGGGCAAGCCAAGCGGCTGGCGGGTCGCTACATCCCACAACATGGCCGTCCTGTCGTAACTCCCCGAGGCGAGCGTCTTGCCATCCGGGCTGAAGGCGGCACTGGTCATCCAACCCGTATGGCCGGTCAGGGACGGCCCGCGCAGCGGGTCGGTCGCCAGGTCCCACATGATGATCGTCTTATCCCCAGCGCCCGAGGCGAGGCTCTTGCCGTCGGGGCTGAAGGCCACGCTCCACACAACATCAGCATGGCCAGCAAGGGGCAGGCCAAGCGGCTGGCCGGTCGCCACATCCCACAGCCGGACGGTCTGGTCTTTGCTGCTCGAGGCGAGAGTCTTACCATCGGGGCTGAAGGCCACGCTGCGCACCCAATCGGTGTGGCCCTGGAGCGGGGCGCCAAATGGGTGATGCGTCGGCACATCCCACAGCATAATCGTCTTGTCATTACCGTCCGACGCCAGCAGCCTGCCATCTGGGCTGAACGCCACGCTGTTGACCACGCTCGTGTAATCGGTGAGGGGTAGGCCGAGCGGCTGGTGCGTGGCGACATTCCATAGGATGATCGTCTTGTCACTGCTCGAGGCGAGGGTCTTGCCGTCGGGACTGAAGGCCACGCTGCGCACCCAATCGGTATGACCCTGGAGTGGCGCGCCAAACGGGCGGTGCGTGGCAACATCCCACAGGATGATCGTCTTATCCTCGCTGCCCGAGGCGAGGGTTTTGCCGTCGGGACTGAAGCCCACGCTGCGCACCCTGCTTAGATGGCCGGTCAGGGGTAGGCCGAGCGGCTGGTGCGTGGCGATATCCCACAAGATGATCGTCTTGTCGTCACTGCCCGAGGCAAGTATCTTGCCATCTGGGCTGAAAGCCACGCTCCGAACCTGATCCGTGTGGTGTCGAAGATAGGAGCTGAGGTGGGAAGTCCGTTCCAATGCGTCAAACAAGCTCGCTCTGGTTTCTCGAATGTCGGCTCTACGCGTGACCTCCGCACTGAGTAACAGCCGCAGATCGACCTGGTTACCCGCGAGATTGAAGATCTGCACGACGATCTGGCGCGCGAGCGCGAGGCTGGCTTGACGTTCTGCATTCGCCGCCTGGATGGTCGCCTGCTGGCGCTGGAGCCCGGCGAATAACGCGGCGCCCAGCGCCAGCACCGCCACCGCCGCCAGCCAGACCGCGCGTCGCCGCAGACGCTTGCTCGCTCTGATCTGCTCTTCCGCGCGCTGGCGCTCGGTCTCGGCCCGCCGCTGCTGTTCGGCGGCCAAGGCCTGGGCCTGCGCCAACTCGCGCTGGCGCGCCACCTCCTCCTGGGTGTGCTGGGCCTCGCGCGCCGCGATGCTGGCGTCCAGGTAGGC
>WNGF01000572.1_pt1 | contig 118817 bp, 99 predicted proteins | sample 5400641 | NCBI WGS metagenome assembly WNGF01 (sample SAMN13153371, study PRJNA577476) | soil metagenome | isolation source: 80 cm soil or saprolite under grassland replicate 2 | place: USA:California | collected 2016-06-15 | reverse complement strand
ATAACATCGACCCGGGCCGCGCGGGCGGCGGGTAGCATCGACGCGGCCACCGCCACCGCCAGCAGCACAAACGCAGAGACGGACACTGGCAAAACGCCAGGCATCGTTACGTCTGGGAAATAGCTGTTCGCCACACGCGCCAGGACGAATCCGAATACCGCGCCCGCCATGATGCCAGCCGCAGCCAGTGCGGCGCCTTCCGTGATAACATCTTTGAAAAGACGCTGTGGCTGCGATCCAAGCGCCAGCCGGATACCGAACTCCCGCGTGCGCGCGCTGACTGAAAACGCCAGCACGCCTGCGACACCGACCACAGCAATCGATAATGCGACTGCGGCAAACACGCCAAACACCACCGAGTTCAAACGTTGCGGGGTGAGCACTTCAGTGCGGGCGTCTTCGAGCGTAGCGGCCCGCTCAATTGGTTGATCCGCGGACATCTCGCGAATGATCCGCCTGACCGGCGTGACCAACGAATAGGGATTTGCCCTTGTGTGGACGAAAAGGCGGCCGCGATAGAGCGGACCTTGTTCAAAGGTGTTGTAAATGGTGACGGTTGGCTGCGGAACGATATGCACGTCGTCGATATCAGCGGTGACGCCGATAATGCGTTGCAATTCCGGCGGACCCTTGCTGTTGGTTTTCAAAACCGGATCGGTCCAGAACACGTGCCGATTGATGGGATCCTGATTGGGGAACATTCGCTGCGCCACAGTTTGGCTGATGATCGCGACGCGCTCTTTGCTTTGCACGTCGGACTCATTGAAATCGCGACCCGCAATGATGGGAACGCCCAGCGCGGCAAAAAATCCAGGAGAGATGACACGATACTGCGCGCGCGGATCCTCTTCGCCGGCCGAATGATCGTGACCATCCGCGCAAAATTGCAGAGTGGGACCGGAGCCGGCATCGCGCCAGGGAGCAACCATCCCAAAGGCGGTTTTATTCACGCCCGGAAGCGCATCAATGCGACGAATGACTTCCTTATAAAAATCGACAAGTTGCTGGCGTGTCTTTCCGTAAAACACAGCGGGCACGTTGATGGCGAGGACATGACGCGAGTCCATCCCGGTCTCCGTCCTTTGCAGCGCAAGCAGCGTAGTGACCACCACACTCGCGCCGGCCAGCAATATGAATGATGCGCCGATTTGCGTGATGACGAATATACGTTGGCGGCCCTTGCTGCCGGTGATTCGAACGCTGCCACTCGAGAGGTGCAGCGCACCAGAGGTGTCAGCGGGCAGGCACGGGACAAAAGCTAAAATCACCGCGGCGACAATGGTGAGCGCCACGCCCACCCACAGCAGGCTGGAATCGACTGTAAGATCGAGAGCGCGGACGGAAAAGCGCGACGCGTAACGCGCCAGCACGTCAACCAGAAATGGCGCACTCCACACCCCAAGCGCCGCGCCGGCGCCGCAGAGCAGAAGACTTTCGGCCAGCAACATGCGGCGGAGCGCGCTCCGACTGGCGCCAAGAGCGGTCCGCACGGCCAATTCCTGTTCGCGCCGAACGGTCCGCGCCAGAATAAGATTCGCGACATTGGAGCACGCGACGACGAACACGAGCACTGACGCGGCGAGCAAAACGAGGAGCACGGTCCTCGCGCCCGATGTGATCTGGTCGCGAAGCAGCTTGGCGGAAATCTGAAAGGCTCCCTGTCTCGAGTACGCCTCCGGATGATCCTTTTTCATCGTCGCGTACACGGAGCGCAATTCGACGCGAGCTTGTTCGAGCGTCGTTCCAGGAGCGAGACGCGCGAAAAGTTCCGTCATGCGATGGGTACGCTCGGTGACCATCGTGGCAGAAAGATGATGCGGGCTGCTGGCGACGTTCGCGATAATTTCGGTCTCCTGTGGATACGGGACGCAAGGCTCAAGCACGCCGATGACTGTGGCGGAACGCTCCCCAAGTTGAACGGTCTTGCCAATCAAAGAAGGATCTCGATTGAGGGTGTCCGACCAGAAACGATAAGTGAGGACAAGGACACTAGCGGCCTTCGGGCCGTCATCTTCCGGGCTGATGAGCCGCCCGAGAACCGGATGCAGACCCATCACGTCGAAGTAGCTCCCGTTGACCACTCCGCCATTGACTTCGCGAGGCTCGCCGAGCCCGATGAGGGTGAAGGCGATTGTGGAGAAATCGCCAAACTCGCTGAGGGTCCTGACCCGCTCCTTTAAGTCCCCAATTTCTGGCATCGACCAGGTGCTGTTTTCCTGGCCCATGCCCGGCGCGCTCTGCCGGATATAAATCAGCCGGTCCTCGTCGCGATTGACCAGAGGCTTGATGAGCACGCCTCGCACGAGCGTGAAGATGGCGGCGTTGGCGCCGATACCCAGCGCCAGCGTCATGACCACGACAGATGTAAATCCAGGCGATTTGCGGAGCTGGCGCAAAGCGAACCTTAGATCATTCATATCACTCGGAGCGTAGCGCTTGAATCGGGTCGATACGTGTGGCGCGGCGCGCCGGAAGCAAACACGCCAGCAGCGCGGCGACGGCCAGCACAATTGTAGCGGCGCCAAGCAAGAACGGATCGTGCGGCGAAATCTGATAGAGCTGGGCCGTGAGTAATCGCCCTAGGGCAAATGTTCCTGCCAAACCAATGATCAAGCCAAGGATGACAGGGTGCATTCCCTGCCGAACAACCAAACGGAGCACATCGATTGTTTGCGCACCCAGCGCCATACGAACTCCAATTTCTCCTGTGCGGTGCTCGACCGTGTAAGCGACCGCGCCATAAATTCCGATGCTGGCGAGCAACAAGGCGACTCCGGCGAAAATTCCGAGCAGCCACATCATCAAACGCGCTTGCCCGAGCGCTCGCGCGACGACCGCGTCCATGGTTTGCGGCACGGCAATCGCCAGACCTGGATTCACTTTCGTGAGCGCGGATTGCACCAGCTTGGTCGCCGCATCCACTTTTAGGTTGGTGCGGACGGTGATGTTAACGAATGGAAAATTATATTGCGCCCACGGCCGATAAAATTCCATACCCGGCGGCTCGGCCACTTGCACTGAGCGCACATCGCCGACAATTCCGACAATTTCCCACTGCGCGTTGGCTAGGAACAACGTCTTTCCGATTGGATTCTCACCCGGGAAAACTTGTTTCGCACCGGCCTGACTGATCAGACAAACTTTCTGTCCGTCGGCGGTGTCGTGTTCATTGAAGTCACGGCCAGCCAGGAGCGGCACTCCCCAGGTCTTGAAATATCCGGGAGTAATCTCGTGACCAGGCACGATCTCACGCTTCTCGACTGGCGGAACATCACGATCGCCCCGCGCATAAAGATAACGACTGAAGCCAACCAACGGAATATCGCCGCTAATAGTCGCACTCTCGAGCCCCGGAATACTACGCAACTCATGCAATGTTTGTTCGACAAAACGTTGACGCGACGGGCGGTCGTGGTACTCGGACGTCGGCAGTATAATCGCACCCGTCCAAAGATTCTGGGGACGGAAGCCAAGGTTCTGCTGACTCAAGCGGATGAAACTCGTGATGAGCAGCGCCGCGCCGGCCAACAAAGTGACCGAGAGCGCGACTTGGGCGCCGACGAGGATTTTTCGGAAGCGCTGCTGGCGCACACTGCCGCTCGTGCCGCGGCCGCCTTCTTTCAACGCATCAACCAAATCGGCGTGCGAACCCTGAAGCGCCGGATAAATTCCCATCAAGAGACCGGTCAAAATCGACAACCCAATCGCGAATAGTAGAACTGGAATCGACAAACTGGTCGCGGTTCCGGTTTCCAACGGAAGAAAATTGGACGCCATCCTCGGGACCAACGGCACCAAATGCCATGCCACGAACGCGCCGCCCGCTCCCGCAATTACACTCACCAGCAAACTTTCGGCCACGAACAAACGGATGACGCTCGTGCGCGAAGCGCCAATTGCGATTCGCAACGCGATCTCGCGCCGGCGTCCACTGAAACGAACAAGCAATAGGTTGGCGACGTTACTGCACGCGATCAGCAAGACGAAACTCACGGCCGCGAAAAGTGTAGCGAAGCCCGCGCGGAAATTCCGGGTCACGTCTTCAGGCAAAGCCCGCAGCGTCGTGACAAATGCACTGTCGATGTTGTTCGGATATTGGGCACGATAACTTTCTTCCAACGATGGCAATGCGGCGCGCGCTTGTTGAACGGTTACCCCTGGTTTCAATCGTCCGACAACTCGCAGAAAGAAGGAACCGCGCATCAACTGCTCATGACTGAAGCCGGGAAGCTGAAACGGTTTCGTCGCCCAAACTTCGGCGACCGGGTTTGCACCAAACCAGGCTGCGGGCATGTTTGGCAGAACGCCAACGATGGTGTGCGGCGTCCCATCGAGGGTGATGCTTCGACCGATCACGTTTGGATCGCCGCCCATTCGTTTTTGCCAGAAATTTTTCGTGATCAATGCGACGTCGGCGCTTTCCTCTTCTTCCGGCAGAAAATTGCGGCCAAGAATTGGGCGAACGCCCAGCAAATCGAAATAGTTGGAGGTCAATCGGCCGCCAAAAATTTGGACAGGGTCGCCAAGTCCGGTCAGCGTGAACGGAGAAGAATTCTGAGCGGCGGAATTCTCGGCGGCGAGACCGTCAAAAAGCGTCTGACCGTCGCGATAAAGTTGGTAGCGCGGCGCCGATATTCCGACATCCGCCAAATCGCGCGCCTTGTCGCCGTTGTCGAGGTGAACAATGCGCGATGGTTCCTTGAACGGCAGCCGGCGCAGAAACAGATCGTTGACCAAACTAAAGATCGCGGTGTTCAATCCAATGCCGAGTACAAGCGTCAGGACAGCAACTAAAGTGAACCCCGGTGACTTGCGGAGTTGGCGTAAAGCGAATCTTAGATCATTCATTGATCACGTAAGGCTTGGGCTGGATCGATGCACGTCGCGCGCCAGGCGGGCAAAAAACACGCGGTCAGCGCGACGGTAATCATGATCACGAATGCGAATCCGAAGGCCAGTGGGTCGCGCGGACTGATTTTGTAAAGAAGATTGCCCATTAGCCGCGTCAGCATAAGCGCCGCGATTGCGCCGATGACAATTCCCGCGGTCGTTAGGCGCAGCCCGCGCGAGATCACCAATCGCAACACATCGTTGGCGCGGGCGCCCAGTGCCATGCGCACGCCGAGATCGCGCGTGCTTTGCGAAACCGAATAGGACATGACCGCGTAAAGCCCGATCGCCGCCAAGAAAAGCGCCATTGCGCCAAAAACCGCGATCAATGTTGCTGCCAGCCGCTGGGTGTAACCCTTCCTGTCGACTTGTTCTCGCACGCGGACTGGAGCTATCGGCGCCAGAGTAGCATCAAGCGCCTTCACTTCGCGCGTCAGCGCGCTCCTGAGTGCGTCAGGAGTTTCGCGTGTCCGGATGAGAAGATTATTGTCGACAAAGAAATTCTGTCGCACCGGCAGGTAGAAGAATGCCATGGGTAGCTCCAGTTTGTTCTCGTACTTCACATCCTTGGCCACGCCGACAATCTGCAGCCAGCGATCCTTAGCCTTAAATCGCTGCCCCATCGGATCCTTTCCCGGCCAATACTTGGCCGCCATGGTTTGGTTGATAACAGCTACTGGCACCGCGTTTTCGTCATCGCTGCGTTGGAATTCGCGACCGGCTGCTATTGGAATACCTAAGGTCTTGAAGTAGTCGTCAGCTACTTCGAGGTAGGATACGTTTAATTGCTCGTCGGGCGCAGGTTGATAGCCGTCGATTTGCAGCGGCGCGGAAGAGAAGTCTCCGTAACTAAATGGCCTCAAACGCGCCAGAGTTGCCGATTCTACACCAGGAATTTCGCGCACCCGGTCGAGTAACTGAGTGTGGAATGCCTTCGCACGTTCCAAGTTGTATCCAGCCGAAAACAAATCCGCGCCGGATACAATCACATCGGTATTGAAGCCTGGGCTGCTATTTTGCAGTCGCTGCAAACTTTGCAGGAGCAACCCCGTGCCAGCTAGTAAGACGAAACTTAATGATACCTGAACCAGAACCAGACCTGAACGCAGGCGCGATCGCCTACTGCCACCTCCAACACCGCCGCCTTCGGACTTCAGCGCGCCGGAAAGATCGACATGGCTGGCCTGGATGGCCGGCACGAGCGCAAAGATCAGAGTAGCTCCAATGCAGATGGCGACACTTACCAGGAGCACGCGCCAGTCTATTTGTCCTGGAAGATCAATTACGATTCCCGCCGCCGGTGAAGGGAACGCAAGCACGAGCGCATTGCGGCACCAATAGGCAACCGCGATTCCACCTACAGCCGCGATCAATGCAAGAAGCATTCCTTCCGTGAAAAGCTGCCTAATCAAACGCCATCGGCCCGCACCGAGCGCAAGGCGCATCGTCATCTCATGCCGGCGCAGCAGTGATCGCGCGAGCAAAAGGTTGCTGACGTTCGCGCACGCGATCAGCAAAACAAAAAACACGACGGCCATTGTGATCGCGAGCGTCGAAGACATGTTGCCCGCCTGGTTAAACGGCGTTCTCCATAACGGCGAAAGCGAAACGTCGCGACCGCGATTTGTTTCCGGGTAATCCTTCTCCAGCCGTTGCGCAATTGCGTGAAGTTCTGCGTCCGCCTGCTGACGCGTGACGCCAGGTTTAAGAAAGGCGTAGCCTTCTATCCAACGCGCACTGCGATCTTCCAACTTGTAACCGGTGTCGTCGAACGTCTCCTGCATCGACGTCGGCACCCAGAAGCTGAATGAATATCCGATGAACGTGCCGTGAAATCGTTCCGGCGTGATTCCGATGATCGTGTACTGAACGCCGTTAAGGTATTGTGTCCGGCCGATGATGTTCGGATCGCCGCCGTAACGATCCTTCCATGTTCGATAACTAATCACCGTCACCGGATGCGCGTTGCGCCCGGTGCCTTCTTCTGACCTGAATCCGCGGCCCAGGATTGGCTTCACCCCCAGCGCGTCGAAATAATTCGCAGAGACTATTCCACCCGTCGCGCGCTCGGCGCGATCGCCCACGCTAAGTGTCGTGCCCGTGATCTTATCGATGATAAACGACTCGAAGAGCGTGGAATTTCTTTCGTAATCGAGAAATTCGGGATACGAGAGTCCCGTATATCCGGTGACGCCGCGCGTTGTGGCGTTCAATGCGAACATGCGGTCCTGATGCGCGACTAATGGATAGGGACGAATCAAGATCCCTTCGATCCAACTGACCACGGCCGCATTGGTCCCGATCCCCAAAGTCAGGCAAAGGATCGCCAGGATGGAAAATCCAGGACTGCGCCGAAGCATTCGGAAGCCGAAGCGAAGGTCTTGCAGAAACGTTTGCATTGCTCAGTTACTCTAGATTTTTGAGAACGATCATGCGTTGTGGCTGAGCGCGATCATAGGATCGGCACGGGTGGCGCGGAGCGCAGGGATGTAACTGGCCAGCAAAGCGATTGCGGCCAGCATAATGGTTACAAGGGTAAAGGTGGTCGCATCAAGGGCGCCGACATTGTACAGCAAGGCCGAGAGCGTCCGCGTCGATAGCAGCGCGAGGAGCAATCCAATCACTGTGCCGATTGCGATAAGCTTCAGCGCATGACCCACAACAAGTCGCAGGATGTCCCCGCGTTGCGCGCCCAGCGCCATGCGCACACCGATTTCATGAGTGCGTTGGACAACGAGATAGGAAATCACGCCGTAAATCCCAACGCCCGCCAGTAACAACGCGATCCCGGCAAACGCGCCGAGTAAAACGACCGAGATGCGACGCGGCGCGATTGATTCGGCTGCCACCGCTTCCAGCGTGCGGACAGAGGCGACCGGTTGATCAGGATCGATCGCCTGGATCTCGCGGCGAACGGTTGAAGCAAGACTGCGCGGATCTTGCGCGCTACGCACCGTAAGGATCAGTTGCCGCTGCGGCCACTGCGCGACCGGACGGTAATATTCCGGTTGCGGATCAACATCGAGTGCCCGGTGCCTGATACTGCCGACAACACCCACAATCATGACCCATTTCGGGTCCTTTCGCGGATCGTCAAACGTGATTCGCTTTCCGAGCGCTTCTTCATTAGGCCAATATTTCTTCGCCATCGCCTCATTTATGATTGTCACCAGCGGCGCGCTCGCATCATCATGCTCAGTGAAGAAACGTCCGCGAAGTAAAGGCGTTTGGATGACGCGGAAATAATCCGGCGTGATGTCTCGAAGTTCTTCGTCAGGTCCCGGATCCTTCGGCCCCATTTTTCGCCCTTCAATGTTGAATGACCAATCGCTATTCGATCCACTGAGCGGAAGAATGGTGGTGCCACCAACGGCTTGCACCCCGGGCAATTGACAAATGCGGCGGATCGCTTCATTCCAAAAGCGCAGCATCGATTCACCGCCTCGATATTCAGGACTGGATTGCGGCGGATACTTAATGTCCGAAAGCGCGATCTCCATGGTGAGCACGTTCTGAGGATTAAATCCGGGACTGGCGCTTTGGATGTGCACATAACTCTTCATCAACAGCCCCGCCCCAATCAGTAGCACAAGCGCGAGTGCAATCTCCGCAGCGACTAATGAATTGCGGATGCGATTTCGGCGTGTGCCACTCGTCGCTCCCCGACCGCCTTCCTTCAGTGCGTCAGTCAATTCCGGCTTGGCGCTGGCGAAGGCTGGAACCAACCCAAAAAGAATTCCGGTCACGACCGCTACTACTGCGGTCACCAACTGCACTGCAATATCGACATTCGCTTCCGCGAGGCGGGGAACGGTGCGCGCGCCAATTTTTGCGAGCAGATCAAGTGCCCAGATCGATAAGACCACGCCGACAACTGCTCCCCCGATCGCGAGTAACACACTTTCAGTCAACATTTGCCGCAGCAATCGCCATGGACCCGCACCGAGCGCGACGCGAATGGCAAGCTCACGCTCACGGGCGCTAGCTCGGGCGAGCAACATGGTGGCGAGATTCGCGCACGCAATTAGGAGCACGCCCGCAACCGAGCCTAATAAAATCATAAGACCTTTCCGCATTCCGCCGACAACCTGATCGTGCAGCGGATAAACTTTGGCGCCAAAGCCCTGGGTTGCGCTGTAGAGATCGGGATGGATACGGATCCAGTTCGCCATGATCGTGTTCAACTCGGCCTGCGCTCTCTCAGGCGTAACATCCGGGCGCAGGCGCGCGATCACGCCATAACTGCGCGAGTAGCGTGTTTGCATCTCGATCGGCGTGAATGCGGCCGGTTTCCAAACATCGACCCGCTCGGCAAATTGGCCGCCCTGCATATTGAACAGCGGGATGGGAAACTCAAAGCTCGCAGGCATCACTCCGATGACGATGTAGCTGCGGCCGTTTAAGAGCAGCGGTTTACCGATAAGAGCCGGGTCTGAGTTGAAGCGCCGTTTCCATAATCTTCCACTGATCACGATGACGTCGTCGTGACCTTCGCCTTGTTCTTCCACGGAAAATGTGCGCCCGACGATAGGCTTAACGCCTAATAACGGAAACAACGCCGGCGACACGACCGCGCCAGAGATCCGTTCCGGCAGGTCGCTGCCGCTCATATTGAAAGTCCGATAATCGAAAGCGGCGATCCGCGAGTAGCTCTGCGCCTCTTTTTCGAGATCGACGAATTCCGGTGCTGAAACCGGAATTCGCTCCAGACCCTGGGCCGCGAACTTCTCCCATAGCAGGACCAGCTTGACCGGATCAGAATAAGGCAGCGGTTTGACCAGGAGACCGTTGATCAAACTAAACACCGCCGTGTTCGCGCCAATCGCGAGCGCAATCGTGACCAGTGCGATCGCAGTGAAGCCTGGAGTCTTTAGCAACCCACGCACTGCAATTTTGATCTCATTCAACATATTTCGAGTTATTCGTACCGTAAGGCTTCGACGGGATTCAGCCGCATGGCAGAGCGCGCGGGAAAGTAACAAGCGAACAGTCCGACGACTCCCAGAAGGACACAGATCGCGCTGAAAGTCCTGGTATCTGTCGCGCTCAAGCCGAAAAGCAAACTGGCCAGTAGTCGCGTTGCAGCCCAAGCCGCGACTAATCCGATACTCACACCCAGGATCGTGAGCTTCATCCCGTAGCCCATGATCAGCCGAAGGACGTGTTTTGGTTGTGCACCGAGTGCAATCCGAATGCCGATTTCGCCCGTTCGCTGCCGGACGGAATAGGCCACCACACCGTAGAGACCAATGGAGGCGAGCAATAACCCGCAACCTGCAAGGGTTCCCATCAGAACTGCGCCAAAGCGTTCCGTGACAAGGACCGTGCTCAGATTCGTGTTCATTGTCATGATATTGGAGACGGGCTGATCGAGATCGATACCGTGAATGGCGTCGCGTGCCGCCGCTGTCAGCGAAGTTGGATCCAGCGCAGCGCGGATGACTAGATTGAGTGGAAAATCGTTTTCGACCTGCGGATAGGGCACATACCACACGGGCCGATTGATCCGATAATTAAAGCGGTCTTCCTTCACATCGCTCACAACGCCAACCACGGTCATCCACGGGAACGTTTGCCCGATCCGGATGCGCCGAACTCGCTTGCCAATGGCGTCTTCTCCGGGCCATGCTTGCCGTGCAAACTCCTGGCTCACGACGACCACAGGCAGAGATTCGGCACGATCGCCTTTATCGATCAATCTTCCCTTGATCAGCGTTATTCCGAGCGTCTCAAGATAACCGGGACTAACGATTCGATGTGAAGTAATGGGGACATCGTTCAGATTTGCGGGTGGACGACCTTCAACATCGAAGACTGCGTCGTAAGCAGTTTCACGCTCAACCGGAATGTTTGTCGTCGTGCCGGCCGAGACGACCCCCGGCAGATACCGGATTTGCTCGAGCACCCGATCGGCAAACGCGACCCGCTGGCGGTATTGCGAGTATTTCGAAGCAGGCAACACCATTTTCATGGTGAGGAGATTGTCCGGATTAAACCCAAGCTCGACGTGCTGCAGCCGCTGGAAACTTTGCACCATCAAGCCTCCGCAAACTAACAGGGTCAGCGCGGTTGCCACCTCGGCTACGATCAAACCATTCAGCCACCGCCGACCGGAGACGGCGGCGCCACTGCGTTGATCTGCCTCTTTGATGCGCGGCATGAGCTCGTGCGCGCCGGCGGCTTTGAGGGCGGGAACCAGGCCAAATATGACACCCGTCAGAAGGGTGACGAAAAAAGCGAAAGCCAAAACGCGTCGGTCGATCTCGAAATTGTGCAGGAACGCGGCGAACGAGATCCCCCGGATCGGATTAAGTGCCGCTAAAACCGGAATCAGCCAGTTCGCGAGAATCAGACCAGCGGCGCCGCCAAGCAAAGCAAGAAGCATGCTCTCGGTGAGGAGCTGCCTTACGAGGCGCCAACGTCCAGCGCCGAGCGCCCGACGCAGCGCCAGCTCCCGTTGGCGCGCGATGCCGCGCGCCAATTGCAGATTCGCCACATTTGCGCAACAAATCAGCAAAAGAAATCCGACGCCACCAGCGAGCGCGAACAACGCTTTGCGAACGTGACCTTCCAAATCGCCAAGCAAGTCTTGACGAACCGAGATAGCCTTGACGCTCCATCCACGCCGAAAGTTGGGATATTCCTGCTCCAGTTGTCGCGCAATCGCTTTTAATTCTGTATCCGCCTGCTTCACAGTGACGCCCGGTTTAAGTCGCGCCAGGATTTCGTTGGCGGTCGCAGCGCGCTCGGTCAACGACAGGTTTTCGATGTTGGTCTGAAGCGGTAGCCAGATCTCGGCTGCGCCGGGAAGATCGAATCCAGCCGGCATCACTCCAAGCAGGGTGTAAGTTTTGCCGTCGAGATTGAGCGATTGACCGATTGCACCGGCGCTCCCAGCAAAATGGTTTTGCCAAAATGCATAGCTGATCAGCGCGACCGGCGGGCCACCCGGTCGATCTTCGTCGGCGAAAAATACGCGACCGAGAACTGGTTTGATGCCCAAGGTAGTCAGATAATCAGCCATTACCTTGGCGCCACGAATTCGCTCGGGCTCGCGCTGACCGATCAAATTGAACGAACGCGGTGTCGCCACACCGCTGCTGGAAAAAACGTGGCTGCGGTCCCGGTAGGCCTCGTATTCCAGAAAAGAGCAGCCGAAAGGATCAAATCCTTCCCGTAACGCAAAGGTCGAAACGAGCCGATCAATATCTTTGAGCGGTAACGGGCGGAGCAGAAGCGCGTTGATGGCGCTGAAGATCGCAGTATTCGCGCCGATGCTAATTGCCAGCGCTGCGACGGCAATCAGCGTGAAGCCTGGCTGCTTGAGCAGCATGCGCGCGCCGTAGCGGACGTCTTGCCAGAGCGTTTGCATTTCAATTCCTCAGGCAGCAATTCTGTCCTCCACAACTCGGCCATCGAATAGATGCACCGTACGGTCTGCGTGCTGCGCGAAGCGCTCGTCATGCGTGACCATGCAAATTGTGGCGCCGCCCTTGTGCAATTCTCCAAGCAAACTCATGACCGCTTCGCCATTACGCGAATCGAGATTGCCGGTAGGCTCGTCTGCCAACAGAATGGCCGGTCTGCCAGCGAGCGCGCGCGCGACTGCAACACGCTGTTGTTGCCCGCCTGAGAGCTGGCTCGGCAAGTGTTTTGCACGATGAGCCATGCCGACGCGTTCCAGTGCTCCGGTCACAAACTGTTTGCGCTCGCCTGCGCCCATCCCGCGGTAAGTGAGCGGCAGCTCCACGTTTTCAAACACGGTTAGATCGCCGATTAAATTGAAACTTTGAAAAATGAAGCCGATCTCGCGATTGCGAATGCGCGCACGATCTGCGAAGGAGAGATTAGCGACCTCGTGGCCTTTTAACGAATAGCTGCCTTCAGATGGAGTATCGAGGAGCCCAAGGATCGAGAGCAAAGTTGTCTTGCCGCAACCCGATGGCCCGGCGATTGAAACATACTCGCCAGTGCGAATATCGAGGTGGATCCCGGAAAGGGCATGCGTTTCTACCTCATCGGTGAGGAAAACTTTTTTTACACCGTTCAGTCTTATCAACGGAGTCGAGCCATTTGGCGCAGGAGTTTGAATCGATTCGGTGGCAGTTAGTGTTGAACTCATAGTTTCAGTTTTTCTAGTTAAGGCGAATGCGTTCGTGTGCATCCCACGCGCTGGTATCAGAGAGAATCACCTGATCCCCCGGCTGAAGACCGCTTAGGATTTCGATCGTGTTGACTGAGCTCTTGCCCAGTTTCACAGGCGTCCGGAGAGCCTCCGAAGTGCCGTTGATGAGTTTGAACATTCCTACGGTGTTGTTTTCCTGGCCAAACGCCGGACGGCCGACATAAACCACATTGTCGAGACGTTCGAGCTGGATCGTTCCATCGACGCTAAGATCGGGTCGCGCGCCTTTCGGCAACGGCTCATCAAAGGCAACTTCGACATTTACCGTCCCCTGCTCCACTGCGGGATCGACTCGCGTGACGTGACCGTTCGCTGTGCCGTTCCGAGTGTCGATCACCGCTTTCTGGCCAATCTGAATATCCTTTGCCTGAGTTTCAGCAATTTTAACCTGGGCTTTCAGTTTGGTCGGATCGGCGACGCGCGCCAGATTATCGCCGACTTTCACTCGCTGTCCGATTTGCACTGGAAGTTGTTGCAGGACACCCGACATCCCAGCCCGCACGTGCAGCGCTTCCACCTGGTTCGCTCTTAACTTGGCAAGCTGTTTGGCTTGATCGACCGCTGCCTGCCGGGACGCTAATTGCGGATCAATGGAGTCGTGCGCGAACTTCAGCCGCTTTTGTTCGATCTCATTTCGATTCGCCAACTCCGCCTCTTTCACCTTTGACGTTTTGTACTGCAGCTCGGCGATCAAACCGTTCTTCGCCAACTGATCGTTAGTTTCGCGCTCCATCCTGGCCTGTTCGTAATCTGATTTTGCCTTCGCTGTGGTTGCTTCCTGGTCGAGCAACGAACGCTGCAGAGTCGCTCGCAAAGTAGTCAACTCCGCTTCTGCGGCGGTCGCTTGTAGCTCGGCGTCATGAGCGGCTTGCTCCAGCTCAGGACTGGTTAATTCCAAAATCACCGAGTCAGGTTCGACATGCGTGCCGGGCCAGATCATTATTTTTTCGACGCGGCCCTCCGTGTTTGCTGGAATCCAGCGAATATCCTCGGGGACAAGGGTGCCAAGACCCCGCACCTGACGCACCATTGGCCCGCGTTTAACGGTGTCGATCCAGACGCTTGAGCGATCGACGCTTGGTACCGCGGGTTTCAAGCGCGAGATTGCAATTGTCGCGAGAATCAGTCCGAGCGCCGAGGCGGCGATGATAACGATCCGACGCTTGCGCTTTTTCGCGGCAACGCCTACGCGCGGCACGTCCATCGAGGCAAGATTCGGCGTGAATCCAGCCGGTCGCACGATTCTTTCTTCGTCTGGTTTTCGCTGCGGAGTCACAGTTCCAATCAAAGCGCTCCGAATGCGCGACAGAGTTGGACGGCAGCCTGCGCGCCGCTCGCGACCGCCACAGTCGCGGTTATTGTCAGCATTGCGAATACAACCGCTTCGCCGACAAAATCGCGTCGGGCTTCGTTCTGAAAGTATTGACGGCTGATGTTGCGAAAAGATGGCGGCGCCGATTTCGCACAACGGCCGCGATAGCCGCTGATCGTGACAGAATGATAATTGTAGTCAGTAAGCGGGAAGCGCTTAAGAGCTGTTAATGACGTTGGTTTCATATTCTTTTAGATGACGTATGGACGTTTGCTGGATTTCAAAAAGTTGCTCTGTTGTAATGCAATGCCCGTGCCAACATCGCGAACAAAGTGATAAGTAACTGGTGATAAGCCACTAGCTGTTGCCAATCTTCAAAACGTATCTCGCGATTCGCTTCGTTTGTGGGACTGCATCGTCCCGACCTTGGGACGCATGCTTCTGTAGCCGCTTCGCTGTTCGAAGCGCGGCGCGCAGTGCTACCATTCACATGCTGTGGTGACATGTTTAGAGTGCCAGGCGCAGCAAAGCTTCCGCGCGTCCGCCTGTATCAACGGCGATGGTTTCATATTCTGCTCTAGTAAGAAGCAATCGGCTGACTCGTTAGATTCAACGAGTTTGGTCTCGGCGCGCCTAATTGCTTTCGCGGTGAAGAGCCGATGTAAAACGATGTCACGACAAGGGGACGACTATTTCTTGCGTGTGTAGTGAAAGACGGTCCTTCCCGTTTTGCCCTTGTAGAGATAGGTCCACCGTTGCGTCATGTGATCTTTGTCATCCAGCGTCAACGTTATCCCAGTGTTGTGCCAGTCGTCTGGTGTCTTCATTCCCGTTACTCGTTCTAGCGAAAACGTCAGACCCTTCTCCAAATCGCCAGGGACGCCCGTGACCATTTGGGGCTGGTTTCCGGCAACGCAGTAGTGAGTTGCCATCAGGCGATCGCCGTCGACGGTGAACATCGTAATCATTTGTTGTGAATCAGCCGGCTTCGTTTCGGACATGAGCACCGAGCCGTTCGCAGTGAGCATGTAAGTCTCTTTCACCCGCACGCCCTCCTGGACTGCTTCCCATTCGCCGACAAGCGACGTCAGTTGTTTAAATACCACTGCGTTTTTGCTGCTGTCATGTGGCTGGTTTTGACCCGATACGGCAACTGCCGTCACGAGAACACAAGCCAACACCTGAGACTTAATCGTGAGTCTCGTCATAAGGCATCTCCCCGTATTATGAAGACCGCCGTTTCATGTGGTGGTCTTCTTCGAGTTTCCAAGTCTTTCCGCCGTCGTGAGACTTCTCCCCCCGCCAGTGAAAGGAGTCCGGTTTCATTTCACTAAACGTCCAACGAATCGGTAGCCCGTCGGTGTCTCGACCGTGCAGGACGATACGATCGCCTTCACGCCCCCCTTGTGCGGTGACGACGTAGTTGAATTGCGGATTTACAAAAATGACGCGCCATTGCTTAAGTGCCGTATCGAAGAACCGAATTGTCGTTCCGATCGTGCGTTCCTTCTGACCCTCGGTCGGATAGCCGATCCAAAGGTCCTGTATAGCGTGACCATCCATGACCCAGCCGAACAACAGCTCTCCCTTTTTATGGAAAACGGAGCCGTCGGCGCGGCGGAACGCAAAGTCGGCATCCCAAGTGCCGACGAGACGGTCAAAAGTTTTGGCTTCCTCGCCAATGGACGGATTCGCATTCGGCGATCCCAGCAGCTTGATCATTGCCTCTCGCGTAGATTTTGCGAGTCGTTCTTCAGTTTGTTCGCGCGTGCCTTGCTGTGGGCTCACTTGCGCAGACGATGTGATTGCCATCGTAACAAGCATTACCAAGACGAGGAGTGGAGATCTACCAATGCTTCTCATAACGGTGATGTACCTGGCTCTATTGCAATGGCCATGCCATTCAAGAAGACAAACTCACAAGTTACTCGGATGCTCCGAGTAGCACTCCTCGACCTTTTCCACGAACTGCCTAAGTGATCCGATTTTGGGACAGCGCCGTCCCGATTTCGGGACGCAAAAGCTTGGTCCTCACGAGTTCCCAGAGGCGACCAGCTACCTCACATTCGCATTTCGTATCACGCAATCATGCGAGGCGTGATCCAGAGCACGATGGAGACGTCCTTCAGCTCGCTCAGCATGGTTGCTCGGCTAGCGCGGCAAACAGAGCAGCGCGACCGCCCCGCTGTGATTTTGCCGATTTGTCAGGCTGAGCGAGCCGCCATGGGCTTCCGCAATTTGGCGGCTGAGAGCGAGCCCAATTCCAGATCCGTCGGGTTTCGTCGTAAAAAAAGGCACGAAAAGATTCGCCGTGTTCATGATGCCCGGGCCTTCGTCTTCAATAAAAATTTCGAGGGAATCGCCCATCTCGCGCCAGCCGATCGCGACATTTCCATGCGTCTCGAGCGCGGCATCAACTGCGTTGTGCACCAAATTGATTAATAATTGCTCGATCTGCGCTGCGTCCGCCCGGATTTTTGTGCTTGGCCCCGGCAGGATTTTCATTTTCAACCTCGGTTCCAAATCGGTTACGCGCTGCACAAGCTCTCCGATCTCTAAATTTTCTTTTTGTGGCGGCGGAAGTTTCGTCAGACGAGTATACGCTTGCAAAAAACGGCTAAGGGAATCGGCGCGCGACACAATGGAGTTCAGTCCGCTGCGCGCATCGTCCTGCCAATCCGGCGGAGGCGGATCGCGGCGCAGTAACGATTCCAAACTCGCGGCAAGCGACTTGATCGGCGCAAGCGAGTTATTCATTTCGTGACCGAGCACGCGGACCAATCGTTGCCATGCCCGTCGCTCTTCTTCGCGCAGCGTGCGACTAAGATCCGTCAGCACGAGTAAATCGTGCGGCAAACCGTGTTCGCGAAAAGTACTGCGTCTAACGCCCCATCGACCGTAGCCTCCGGGAAAGGTGAGCGTGAGGGGTTCGTCCTGATCGGCATTAAAACAAGGGTCAAGTCCAAGCTCGTTTGCATTTCTGCCCAGCAATTTGTCCATAGGTTGGCCGAGCAAAGTTTCGCCCGCGCGATTCACGAGGCGCAGGCACCGTTGGGGATCAAAAGTGAAAATCGCGACATCGATTTCACCCATGATGGTGCGCAAAAGGGCAGTTGCTTCAAAGGCGCCAAGACGCTGAAGACGCAATGTTTCGCCGAGTGAGTTAATTTCCAGAAGGGCTTCTCCCAATGCGTTGCCTGCGCGAGCGCCGCGCGCGCGGATTGAGTAATCCCCTTCACGCAATGCGGCCAGCAGATTGGACATGGTTCGTAAAGGGTGAACGATGTGTTCGCGCGCGCTGGAGATGAAACCGAGGAAACAGGCAATAATCAGGATCGTCAGCGTCCATTGGAGCTTGCCGCTGTAATTGCCGGACCAAAGAAGCGCGAGGGCAACAACCACGGCCGGAACAGCCGCACCAAAGGTGAGCCAGGTCAGTTTGCCTTCATGCGAAAGCCGGTATCGACTTTTTGGCGCCCGATTCATTGACGCCGTTCGCGATCCAGGAGCGCATCCGCTACCCAATCACAATCCATATTGCTGCAAGCGCCGGTAAAATGCGCTCCTGCTTAAGCCGAGAGCTTCCGCTGCTTTACGCGCATTGCCATCGTTCCGCGCAAGGGCCTTCTTAATTAGAAATGCCTCCACTTCTTCAAGACTCATTTCTTCAAGATTGCGCGATTCACCTCCGGCTGTTGTCAGCCCGAGATCGCCCGCCCCTATTTGTCGATCTTGTGTCATGAGAACGGCCCGTTCGATTACATGATCGAGTTCACGAACGTTTCCGGGGAAGCGGTGCTGTAGCAAACGATCGCTCGCCATTTCATCGAAACCGGTGATCTGTTTTCGATACCGTTGGGCGTGTTGCTGAAGGAACATGTTTGCCAGCAGCATGATGTCCTCTCGTCGGTCCCGCAGCGGAGGCAATGCAATCTGGATCGTATTTAGACGAAAGAGGAGATCCTGCCGAAAACGACCGGCTACAACTTCATTCTCAACATCTGCGTTCGTCGCGGAAATGATGCGCACGTTTGCATGGAGAGTCTTTGATGAGCCAACCCGTTCGAAATCTCCTGTCTCGATCACGCGCAACAGCTTTGCCTGTTGGGTGAGCGGGATGTTTGCGATCTCGTCCATGAAGAGCGTGCTTTCATCCGCGAGTTCGAATCGCCCAGCGCGATCGGTCTTCGCATCAGTAAACGCACCTTTTACGTGTCCGAACAATTCACTTTCAAAGAGTGTTTCCGACAAGCCACCCATGTTCACGGTGATCATCGTTCGCGATGCCCGCGGAGATAGCGCGTGAAGCGCTTGCGCGACCAGACCTTTGCCGGTCCCGTTTTCGCCTGTGATTAGCACGTTCGCGTCAGACGGCGCCACGCGTGAAATCATCTCAATCACTGCTCGCATAGCGGGCGATTCCGCAATCACATTTGGCATGCTGCCACGGAGCATCTGGTTTTCGGCTTCGAGCTTGCGACCACGACGCAGAGCCGTCGCCAGCTCGATTTGTGTGCGCAAGATCGTAAGCAGGCGCTCGTTGTCCCATGGCTTTGGCACAAAATCCCGTGCGCCACGTTTCATCGCTTCTACCGCCAACTCGATCGTTGCCCACGCGGTCATCACAACGATCGGCAGGGTATTGTCGATCTCCTGAATCTTGGCAATGGCGGCCAAACCTTCCTGTCCTGAAGTCGTGTCCCGCGCGTAATTGAGGTCCATTATTAAGAGCGCGTAATCTTTTTTTTCCAGCGCGCTAAAGATTCCAGCAAGCGATGTGACGGCTTCGGTCTGATAACCTTCGCCTTTGAGCAAAATCCGCAGCGCTTCCAGCACGTCGCGCTGATCGTCAGCAAGAAGAATCCGAGCCACTACAGTGTTGTCTAACCTAAGGCACCGAAGACGAGTCCGAGCCCGTAAGTAACCACAGCAACAATGATGCCAATCCAGGTCATCTCCAAACCGGACGCCCACCAGGAGCGGATGGTGATCAGCGACTTTAACGCGCCGACAGCAAAGTGCGCTGCCAAACTGATGGCAAAAGAAATGGCTACCGCAGTCATGCCACCCGAGAAAAAGAATGGAATAATTGGCACAAAAGCGCCGATCGCAGTGGAGATGGCAGATGACGTGGCAGCAGTCCATTGATTTGGAAACCGATGCTCGGACAAGCCGAGCTCGCTTTGCGCCATCGCCTGCACGAATTGTTCAGGTTGTTGAGCAAGGCGCTCAGCCATTTTTTGCGACTCTTCAGGAGTGAATCCCTGCAACTGATAAAAGAGCGACATCTCTTCGAGTTCTTCCTCTGGATTTTCTTCCACTTCTGCGCGCTCACGCGAAATCTCTGCTTCATAAACTTCCGCCTCGCTTTTTGCGGCAAGGTACGCGCCGGCGCCCATCGACAGCGTGGACGCGAGCATTCCCGCAAGACCGGAAATCAAAATGTAATGTTGCTGGTTGTTAGTTGCGCCGGCCACGCCTGAAACAATTCCAAACACCGCACCAAGCCCGTCGTTTGCGCCGTAGATGGCATCGGCGACCCAGCTGCCCCCTCGTCCGTGCCAGCGTTCGCGCTTCAGGATTTTATCCAGCGCAGTGCGCGGACCGGACGGCGGCGCCATCACATTCAATGCTCGCGCGTGCGCCTTTTCCTCGAGTGCGCTGTGCCTCAAAAATTCGTGCACATCCTGTTCGCCGGCTAATGCGCGTTTGGCTTGATCGTGAAATTGCGCTTCCTGCCGTTCTTCCGTCGCTTCCATGCGACGAATCGCAATTTCCGCTCCGGCAAGTTTGTTCCACCAACGATTGAACCGACGCGCAACTGTCTCTTTGTAAATCGGCGGCTCTGCGCCGAGGTCTCTCAGTTTCTTTTCCCAACGCTGCGCGTGCCGCTCTTCCGCTTCCGCCATTCGCAACAAAACGCCTTTGCGTTTCTCGTCCCGCTCACGCTCGGCCAGATCACGATAGGTTTGCGCCGTCTCGACCTCGGCCTGCCAGTTCCGCTGGACTATCTCGATGGTCTCCGGTCGAGCTTTCTGATCAGAAGGGCGATTCTCGCTGCTCATAATTTTCAATCAGCAGGCTCTAACGCAGCGCTGATCGGTGGCTCGATTTTCGCTCTCAATTGCTGGGCCGTGATTACAAGTGCGACTGAACCGATAATCAGACAAGCAGTGATTAACGTCCGCATGGTCAGCTTTTCGCCGGCAAAAAGTGCGCCCAGCAGAACTGCCACGATCGGATTCACGTACGCATAAGTGGCGACCTTTGCCGGATCACAGTGTCGCAGCAGCCAAATGTAAGCCGTGTATCCAACCACAGCCCCAATAATGACCAGGTAAATAAATGACGCGAGCGACAACCTCGAGACGGAACCGGGATGAAGACGCGGTAGCTCGCCGGTTGCGATGCCCGTGAGCAAAAGGAGTGCTCCCCCGCAGATCATCTGTTGAGCAGCTGTGAGAAACGGTGAGGCCGCGTGTTTTGCGACACGGGAGTACAGGGAGCCCGCCGACCAGACAAAGGAGGATACGAGCAAAATGGATATTCCAACCGCTGGCTGTCGGCCACCGTTCGGAGAAAAGTGCAACGCAGGGCCGAACAAAATTCCGACGCCAATAAAACCTCCCATCAGTGCGAGCCAAACGATTGGGCTTGGTCTGGGCGCCATTCCCGTTAACCAGCCGAGCAGCACAATGTAAATCGGCACAATTGCCACGATCAGCGCCGCTAAACCTGAATCGATATACTCTTCTGAGATTGTCACGCCGCCGTTACCTGCAAGTAGCAAGCACGCGCCGATGATCAGGGATGTCCGCCAGTTCGCCCAGCTCGATTTGCTGATGCCTTGCGACCAGGCGATCGCGTACATGATCAGGCCCGCGAGTACGAATCGCGCGCCGGCCATCACAAACGGCGGAATTGTTTCAATCGCGAACCGAATACCTAGATACGTCGACCCCCAGATCAGATAGAGCGCGGCGAATGCGATGATTACCAGGCTTCTTTTCGGCGCGGCCATGAAGCGACCACAATCTGCCAATCGCGCGGCAGAGCAAACGCCTCGTGCGAATGTCCCGTTCGAAACGGCTGTAGAGGCGTTTGTGTCAAACGCCTGATCAAATTGGTTCGGTGCTTGACACAAGCACCGCTACAAAGCGTGCTTCTATACGCCGCGTCTGAAAAGCAGTCGATAAAGGAATAACAAAATCATCGCGCCGAGGATCGACATGATCCAGCCGGCGACGTAATTCTCGCCCGCAAAAATGCGGCCGATCCAGGTGCCGACGAATGCGCCGGCGATGCCGAGCAGGATCGTGATGATGCAGCCACCGGGATCTTTCCCCGGCATCAAGAGCTTTGCGATAGCACCGATAACCAGACCGATAACCAAAGTCCAAATGATTGAATGAGCGCTAAAGTCCATATTCGCCGAGTTCTATCGGATCGACTCAACATCGGCAAGACAATTGATTTGAATTCGAATTTCTTTGCAACGCTGCGCTATGCGAGGGACGGCGCGCGCGGCGGTCGCGCCTTACCAAGCGGTTAAAGCTGGATCACCTGCGCAGACTGAATGTCTTCACTGGAGCGAACTTCCCTCAGCAACTTTTCGCTCGGCGCGGTGTCGAGATTTAACACGGTCAGCGCCGTGCCACCGGCCTGATTCCGACTGAGCGACATTGTGGCAATGTTCACACCGTGGTCGCCGAGCAGCGTGCCGATGCGGCCAACCATTCCTGGGCGATCGGTATTTTCCAAAACGAGCAGGACGCCGTGCGGACGCGCTTCTACCGGGCGATGCTGACAATTCGCGGCGTGGCGCCGAAGAATGCACCACCGACCGATACCGTTTTTCCTCCCGCGACGGCTGAAAGTTCGAGCATGTCTGTGTAATCACCCGGCGCGCTCAATCGCGACTCGCTCACTTTCAAACCTAACGTCTCGGCAAAGGCCGGCGCGTTCACTTCGTTGACCTCTGGGCCACCGGCGATTTGCAAATAGCCTTTCAAGACCGCTCGAGTGATCGCAGTCGTATCCGCCTCGTTGACTTTGCCGCTGTAATTAATGTTGAGCGATTCGGCGCGTTTCGGGGCGATCTGCGATAGAAATCTGCCGAGCTTTTCGCCGAAACGCAGATGCGGTCCGATGATCGCCAGGGTTTTCGCATCGAGATTTGGCATGTTCACCGCATTGCGGATCGTGCCTTCGAGCAGTACCTCGCGGATAGATTGCGCGATCTCGATGCCAACACTTTCCTGCGCTTCCGCCGTCGAAGCTCCGAGGTGCGGCGTCAGGACGAGATTGGGTGCGCTGCGCAGCGGTGAATCAGGCGGCAGCGGCTCAATTTCGAAAACATCCAGCGCCGCGCCCGCGATGTGTCCATCTGCCAATGCCTGAACCAGCGCGGTTTCATCAATCAAACCGCCGCGGGCGCAGTTGATGATGCGCACGCCACGTTTTGTTTTTTGCAAACGCGCGGCATCAAGAACGTGGCGCGTTTCTGCGGTGAGCGGCGTATGCAACGAGATGAAATCTGCGCTCGCAAGCAGATCATCCAACTCGTCCACGAGCTCGACTTGCAGACTGCGGGCGCGCGTTGCGGAAAGGTACGGATCGTAGGCGACGACGCGCATGCCAAAGGCAATCGCGCGCCGGCTCAGCTCGCTGCCGATCCGACCCATGCCGATAACGCCGAGCGTCTTGTTGTAAAGCTCGACCCCTTCGAAGTTTTTCTTGTCCCAATTCTTGCTGCGAATGTTTGCGTCGGCTTGCGAAATCTTGCGCGCCACTGCGAGCAGCAGTGAAAACGCGTGTTCGGCAGTGGAAATGGTATTTCCGCCGGGCGCATTCAACACGACAACGCCGCGGCGCGTCGCTGCCTCAACATCGACATTGTCCACTCCTACGCCGGCGCGGCCCACGACGCGAAGTTTCGCGGCGGCATTCAAAATGTCCGCAGTCACCCTTGTCTGGCTGCGCACGATCAGTCCGCCGAATGACGGAATAATTCCGATAAGTTCTTGTTCACTCAGGCCGGTCTTGATCGCGACATCAAGCTCCTCGCCACGCGAAAGCTCATCAACCCCGCGTTGGGAGATCGAATCGGCAATGAGGACTTTGGGTGGAGTCACGAAAACTCTTAAGTGTTAAGCAGGAGAATAGTGGGCGCTTAAACTTAAAACTTAAATCTTAAAACTTAAAACGTTCTGTTTATGCTGTTGGTTTTATGCGAGAGAGCGCGAAACCTTTCTATGTCGTGTTCGCCATCGCCGCGGCGCTCGTTGTTCCGGCTGCGATCGCATTGCACACCGCCATTCACCCGGTCATTTTGCAAGCGACCTCGGATAATCCGACGCCGCTCGGATATACTTGGAGCCTGCTCTTGTTTGTTATTCCCATCGCGGCGCTGGGGTGGTGGTTTGCCTGCCGGCCCGATTTGCAGTTTCCGAGAAAAGCATTTTGGAGAACGATCGCGGTGCTCACGCCACTTGGTTTCGTGCTCGACCTGCTCTTTGGCAATGCCTTTTTCATTTTCCCAAACAAGGCGGCGACACTCGGTTGGGAGATACCTGCAGTGGGTGGAGCAATTCCAATCGAGGAATTCGTCTTCTATTTCACCGGCTTCATGCTCGTGTTGCTGAGTTATATCTGGTGCGATGAATATTGGATGGCGGCTTACAACGTCCCCGACTATACGGCTGCCGCGAAAGGCATACCGCGCATTGTCCGTTTTCATCTCGCTTCCGTCGTTCTTGGCGTTGGCCTAATCGCCGCAGCGATTCTTTACCGAAAATTTTTATCCGGGGCGTCGGAAGGGTTCCCGTGGTATTTCATTTATCTCGTTTGTGCTTCCTTCATTCCATCGGCAGGCTTTTTCCACACGGCGCGACCATTCATCAACTGGCGCGCATTCAGCTTTACGTTTTTTCCCCTGTTGCTCATCAGCTTGCTCTGGGAGGTCACGCTCGCTTTGCCCTATGGTTGGTGGGAATATCGCCCGGGTATTCTGATGGGGCTGCACATCGGAGCGTGGTTCGGCCTGCCAATCGAAGCGGTTTGTGTTTGGTTGGCTGTGAGCTTTACAACCATTATCACTTATGAAGTGATTAAGATTTGGAAAGCTCTCGGCACTCGCGCGCTCGAGGCATTTTTTGGTATTCAAAAATAGCCGCTCCAGAGCTTCATTAGCCGAAGATCACAAGCTGAATTGAGTCGGGCAACTGTTGCGCAACGCTGGTGACCACGCTGCCACGGAGCAGTTTCGCCAGTGCCGTCCGTTGAGTCGCGCCAATATGGAGAAAATCCACGCCCATGGTCGCAGAAAGATCCACAATCGTCGCCGCCGCGTCCTGGCTCACCGCATAAAGTGGAACCACGGAAATTTCGCGCTCCGAACCAAGTTTGAGCATTAACGACATAATCGCGTTTGCTTCCGGATCATCCTGCCAACGGGCGCGACCAAGCCTGGTTCCACCGGCGGTGTAATACACAGCGACTTCCTTCACATACAGCACGAATAACGTGGCGTTACGTAGTTCGGCTTCGTCAAGCGCAAAGCTGAGCACCGGCGTAAGGCCCCGCGCCGCGACCATGATCTTTTGATTGTCCGACAGGTGTGACCGCATGGTTGCCGGTAGTTCTGGTGTGACCATTTCTGCCACCTGCCGATGCAGCATCACCGTCGTCAGGCCTTGCCGTTTCAACGTATACGCACGCAAGGCCAGGCCACCGATCAGGACAGCAAGAACGAATTGAAGCGCGTCGAGCTTGGTATGGGCCAGCGTAAGCTCGACGAAAGCCAGGATCACGAACGTCACACCGAAAAGCACGCGATCGTACCACGTGAATCCGACCGTGCGGTTAAAAGCGCATGAGCCTACGTTGACCGTGATTGCTCCGACGACCCCGATCGCGTAAAGGCCGGCCAGCGCGGTAAAGTTTCCGACAAAGAGCAACACTACCGTAGGCAGTCCAATTGAAATGAGCAGTGGATACATCGGTACGCCATGACGATTCAGGCGTCTGAATTGCCGCGGCATTTCGCGATCGCGAGCCATCATGTAAAAAAGCCCGATCATCGCAACGATCGCAGTGTTGGCCGCGCTCAACAGCAAGAGGAAGAAAACAATGCCGACGATCCATCCGAAAATCTGGCCAACGGCAGGGGAGAATGTGGCGGTGGCAAATTGCTCGCCAATGAAGCGCAACATGTCTTCACTTCGCTGTCCCAAAACCGCGGCGATCTCACCCTTATCGGTGAGATGCAGCGTCTGGCTGAGCACTGAAGGCAGGGAAAGCATTGCCCATCCCAGCAATGCGGTTGCGAAAACAACCTCGATCGCTACCGGCGTAATCGCCTTGAGCGATTCGCGCGCGACGCTCGGGTGTTCCATTGTCGATCCGGGGTCGAGCTTCATTACACCGGTCAGGTTGGCAATCGACTCCGCACCGGACAGTGCAAGAATAACGCCAACGAATTGTACCCAAACTGCACCCAGACTTTCGTGTCGCGGTTCAAGGAAGCGCGTGGTGAAATGCGGCGCACTGATGGCGATTAATGCGATGACAACAAAAGCGGTCGGGAGGGCCAAAGCCACAGCAAGCGTGCCGGAATGTTTCGGACCGAAATAATTGATCATGCCCATGATCAGCAGCATGCCGATGGTCGTGAACCCAATGTGATCGCGCAGCAACTTGATCCACGTAATGTGCTCGGCGCCCGATGTGATGTAGCTCAAGGCCGACCAGCCGCTGAGCGCAGCCGTGACCGTCAAGTCCGCGACAAGCAACAGCGCGCCGATAACCGCAAGAGCTCTCCCCTGCGAACGCGCCGCCGAGTAGACACCACCACCATCGGGAAAATGGCGGCATATCACGATGTAGTTAATACCGACCAGGCCGGTAACTGCGCAGACCGCCAGGATAATCGGCAGTGACGAAAAGGCCGCAGCCAGAAATGCGAGTCCGATCACATAGGCTTTGCTCGTCCCCCAATCCCCGTAGAGCAGCGCCGCAGCTCGCTTCCAATCGACATTACGCGGCCGGTGCACTGTGCCGCTTTCCGTCACAATTAAGTCAGCCATTGCGTTGCATCGAGTGTCTCGTCCGGGTGAGGTGTGACAAGCTCTTTCTCAATTAACCCTGCGTCAGCGAAACTGATGCGGATCGGCGGAAACTTGGGCTCACCACAAGCCGCAGCAGCAGCTCTCGATTTTGATTGACGGCGCTTTACCGATGTCGAGATTTCTCGCAGTTCTTTGTTTCGCTTAATGGGTCGGTGAGTAGCCGGTCCAACGGGGGAACCAAATTCCGAGCGCGCGAAAGCGGTGCGGATCGGGGCGAATGATGCGCGGCATCGAGAGCATTTAATGGCTCCAGCCCGACAGCTAACCTCGTCAGCAACATTAAAGGGCAAAGGAAGTCGTGGAATCGACTCCTTGCAGAGTGAAGCGCCTCGTCGCGCGAGGTCGCCTCGTTTGAGTCGAATTAATTGATCCCAACAAACGTTAAGCGTCCGCGCAATGTGGACTGGAAACGCGCGGCCGCCATTTTGTACGGCGACTGGGGCACCAGTAAGGCCTACGTGATTGGCCTGGCTTTTGCCGTCGCCGGATACGCATCGTTTTGGCTGATCGCGGCAATGTGCGTACTCACTGCACTCGTCGGTCTCAACTACATGGTCATCTGCCGGCTGTATCCCGACGGCGGCGGCGTTTATGCGAGCGTACGCCATCGCAGCGAAGTCATTTCAATCGTCGGCGCGTTTTTGCTCATCGCCGATTATTTAGTCACCGCGGCGATCAGTGCGCTTTCTGCCTTTCAATATCTCGGTGTGCCGCACCCGGAAAAATTCGCGGCGGCGTCAATCCTCGCAATTGGATTACTTAATCTGCTCGGACCGAAACAAACGGGTGGACTCGCATTCTTGATTTCCATTCCCACCGCTATCGTCGTCATTGTGCTCGGACTTTTCAGCTTGCCGCATCTCGGTACGGCGCTTGGTCACCTGCAACCATTGCACGGAACGTTTGGTCAAAACTGGGCCGGTTTCGTTGGCATCGTCCTTGCGCTTTCCGGCGTGGAAGCAATCGCCAACGCAACGGGGGTAATGAAACTCGATCCTGGAACTACCGATGAGAATCCGCGCGTCGTTAAAACATCCACGCCGGCGATCTTGATTGTGATGGTCGAAGTTTGTCTGTTCACCGCGTTGCTTGGACTCGCCATGCATGCGCTCGGCGGATTGCAGATTGTGAACGGCGACGTCAACGCCCCCGGCGCCGAAGGGGTGCGCGATTATATGCTGCGTTATATGGGCCAAATTTTCGCTGGCGACGCGCTTGGCCCCACGTTCGGTCACGCATTTGCTTTACTGGTCAGTATTGTATTCGGTCTCCTCCTTCTCTCTGCGGCGAACACCGCGATTGTCGATCTGATTGCGATCCAATTCCTGATGTCACGCGACCGCGAGATCCCGAAGATCTTTCAGCGCCTCAACAAATGGGGCGTGCCAAGCGCGGGAATGTTGCTCGCTACTCTCGTCCCAATGCTGCTCGTGATTGTCGTCAAGGACATGTCCGGTCTGGCCGATCTCTACGCTGTTGGCGTGGTTGGCGCGATAGCAACCAATCTAGGCGCCACCTCGACCGATCGGAAGTTGTCGATCAAAAACTGGGAGCGGACGCTCATGTTCGGAACTTTTCTCGTCATGGCTGCGATCGAAATCTCGCTGCTCATCGACAAACCGAATGCGCGCTATTTTGCTGTCACGATTCTCGCTGTTGGATTGATTCTTCGCGGACTTGTGCAGGAACGCCGCATGAAAAAGGAAGCTGCGCCCGCGCTGTCGCCACGACAATTAGGTGTCGATGTTACGCGTCCGATTTCTGAAGCGTCGGCTCCGTCAGGAGACGAAGCAATTTTGTGCGCTGTTCGCAGCGCCGGGCGCACGCTCGATTTCGCACTGCGCGAAGCACAGAAGGCCGGCTCGCGACTTTATCTGCTCTTCGTGCGGGAACAACCGTTCATGACCGAAGAGGATGTCAGGCGCAAATGGCAACAAGATCCGGAAGCCAGCACAATTTTCGCCGAAGCGAAACAGAAAGCCGAAAACATTACGCCGCTGTTCTGTTATGCCGTGAGTCCCTCGGCCGCCGAGACCATTGTCGATGTTGCGGCGACGCTCGGTGCATCGCGCGTCATTCTCGGCGCGCCGCAACGCAGCGCACTGATAAATCTGCTGCGAGGAAACGTCATTCGCGAAGTGTCGAACTCGCTGCCGGAAGATATCGATCTTCTGGTTTACGCGTGAACCAGCAGCGCTCATCTGTCGGAACGACGTTGCTCGTAATCTTCTTCGCAGGCGGCGCTTTGATTTGTCTGCTTATCGTGCTGGCGCTGACATTTCCCGGAGGTTCTCTGGATTTAATCTGGCGATTGAAGCCGGAAGCACAGACGCAATTTCAACAAATGGGCGGCGGCGTGTCGATTGCCCTGCTAACTCTGGTCGGCGCCGCATGCGGTCTGGCTGCAATAGGGCTAGTCCGAAACGCAGAATGGGGACGCCGCCTCGCAATCTGTATTCTGGCCGTGAATCTCATCGGTGATTCCCTCAACGCCTGGCTGCGCCACGATCCTAAAACGCTGATCGGTCTGCCGATCGGTGGAATTATGATCGTGTATCTATTATCGAAAAAAATTCGACAAGACCGTTAAGTCGGCGCGTGGCTCAAATTGCGGGAGACTTCGTTCGCAAATGAACCACCACTTCGATTTCGGCGGTTTGCGGAAACATGTCGAGTGGCGTGACCGACTCGATGGTGAAGTTGTTCTGCAAATCTCTCAGATCGCGCGCGAGTGTCGGCGGATTGCATGAAACGTAAATGAGCGTTGTCGGTGTAAGACCAACAATCGCTTTTCGCACGTTTGCGCTCAGCCCGGGCGCCGGAGGATCGACGATGAGCATGGCGGAGCGGCTTTCCAGCCGCCTCAGTAGTTCAGTTTCCACATCGCCGGCGATGTAAGTCTCCTTTTCGGTTGCGTTTTCTTTCGCCGTCGCAATTGCAAACCTGTCCCAGTCAATCCCGATCACGCGCTCAAATTTGTCGAGCAGCGCTTTGGCAAAAAACCCGGAGCCGCAATAAGCGTCAATCAACAGTTGTTGATTCGGCGGAACGAGATCGACAATCAAATCACGTAATATATTTGTGACTGCGTCGTTGGTTTGTGAAAAAACGCGCGTGGTTGCTGAAGCCCGCAACGTGTAGTGACCATCGCGGACGTATGGTTGCGCGCGTAATTCCGTCAGCGTGCGATTGACTTCATCGCTCGAAATCGGGCAACGCTCGATGTCGATCAATCGGTGCGAATCGCGTCGGAAAAAACCGATTACACCTTCCTCTGCGTGGACAGTGATGCGGTTCCGATATCCATACTGCTCCGGCGAAGCAATGATAGGGCGCATCGGAACATCCTTGAGTTTGCCGATTCGCTGGAGAGCGTCACGAACCTGTCGCCACTTAATGGCAAGCTGATGTTCGTAGCTAATGTGCTGGTAAGCGCATCCCCCGCACCGGCCGAAATACGGACACTGAGGTTCCACGCGATCCGGTGAGCTTTGCTTTACCTCGACAAGATCCGCTTCGGCGAATTGTTTTTTCTCGCGCACGATCTCGGCTGAGACTGTTTCGCCTTCAATCGTGTAAGGAACGAAGACAGCTTTTCCGCTCTCGCGGCCGACGCCTTTCCCGCCGAAAGCGATATCTTCGATTTCTAAATCGACCACGCGCATAGGATCACCTCACGAGAGGTATGCACTACCCCGCAATGGCGCGTTCGATGGCGGCTTCCAAGTTTTCGAGCTTGATCGGTTTGGTCAGATGTTCGGAAAAGCCTGCGTGCAAACTTCTTTCGATATCGCTGTTGTTGCCAAAACCACTGATGGCGATTCCCGGAACATTGGAGATCGCCCGCATTTGCATCATGAGATCCATGCCGCTGCCGTCCGGCAGAGCAATATCGCTAATGAGCAGATCGAACTTGTTGCGCACTGCCGCTTCCAGGGCTGAGCGGACATTGTGAGCCGCCGCCACGAGATGCCCGCGGCGCACAAGCAATTTCTCCAGAGCTGCACAGGTGTCCTGGTGATCGTCAACGAGCAGAATTTTCAAACCTTGCTGCGAAGCTTCACTGCTTATTTTGCGAGGCACGGTAGCTACTTCAGCGGGCGAAAGTGTTTGCATCGACAAGATGAATGTCGACCCGCGATCGCGGCCGTCGCTTTGCGCAGTGAGGGTGCCGCTGTGCGCCTGCGCGAGAGATTTTGAAATCGCCAGGCCAAGGCCCAGCCCGCCAAATCGGCGCTCAAACGAGCGGTTGCCTTGTTCGAACGGGTCAAAAATGCGCTGCATAACTTCTGGTTCCATTCCGATACCGGTGTCGCACACGCTGATCGTCAACACCTCTGGCGCCGCATTCGAAGAAGAAATAGCGATCTCACCATCGTCCGGTGTGAACTTGACCGCGTTCTTGAGCAGGTTCCAGATGATTTGTTGAAACTTCGCCGTGTCTGCCGCTACGTGATGCGTGTTCGCCCGCAAGTTGAGATGCACGTGAAGTCTTTTGGACTGGACCTCTGCGCGGCAAATCTCCACGACATTTGAGATAGCCAGATGCGCATCGATCGGCACGAATCGCAATTGCATTTTGTCGCGGGCAATTCGGGTGACGTCCAGCAAGTCATCGATGAGCTGTGTTTCCAATTCGATGTTGCGACGGATCATGGCCAGGGCAGACTTGGTGTCTTCAGTTTGCGCCCGTTCTGTTTCAAGCGATTCCAATGTGGAAATGACCGGGGTGAGTGGCGTGCGGAGTTCGTGTGAAAGCATGGCCAGGAAATGGTCTTTCGTACGATTGGCGGTTTCCACGACCGACTTTTGCTGCTGAAGCTCTTCCTCAATGCGCCGTCGCTCGGCCATACCAGCGGAAAGCGCCATCGCCGTAACCGTCAACACCGCTATCCACCATTGCAGGGCGAGCAGCGACTGATTTTCCGTTTCTGTAACGAATGGCCCGAAACCATGTAGGGTTCCCCACACCGCGACCGCGGACAGAATGAAAAGTCCCGTGGCCGTTTCGCGTTGGGTAAAGCGGAATGCGGTCCAAATTACAACGGGTCCGCAAATGAAAGCTATTGGATAACTTCTGGCAGAAATTTCAAGCCACCCGCCAAAGACGATGCCGCTCAGCAGCACCAGCAACAGGAGGAGCGCGCCGACTTCCGCGGCTTCCCTTTTGTTCCAACGCCGTTTTGAGGCAACGCTCCAGAGAAGAACCAGGGGAGTGAAAACAAGGTCGCCCGTTGCATCGCCGAGCCACCATGTCAGCCAGATCGCGCCGTAGTTTGCCCAATCGGCAAAGCCGGCGAGGGCAAGACTGGTCACACCGAAAGCAGGGCTGATGATGGTGCTAATCGCTGCTGCGAGGGCAAACTTGAAAACCCCCTGCGGACGTTCGAAGAAGTTCCTGCCGCCGGCGAATCGATTCACCAGCCAGGCGCCGGCCAGCGCCTCGAGCGTGTTACCGGTGGCGATGGCAAATGACGTGGCGACATTTCCGGCGGTCGTCAGGTTCACCAGAAACGCACCAACAAAGATGGCCGGCCACACGCGATAACCGAACAAGAGCATTGCAGCCAGCGCGATCCCCGCCGACGGCCACACCGGTGATGCACTCGCATGCAAAGACGCCAGCATCAAACCGAGTTTGCCGACTATGAAGTAGATGATGGCTAAGATGCCGATGAGCGGCAGCCCAGAGAAACGTCGCGTTTGCATCGCCAACCGCCTTTGCGCGTCGCCTAGTCCTTACGCCCGCGCGAGGCGACGGTCAATTACAGTCGTTATCAAGGTCCTAACCCCAAAAATCTCGTTCGCTCGCAGTCGCGACATCGGCATAATTTCTGTCCATGGCTTGGCGGCTTCACGAGCATGTTTTGCGTGGCAAAATCGACAATCGCACCCGCGGGCGCGTAAAGGGTGAGATCTGGCTCGCGGGCATCGACCAGTCGCTGGTGTTGGATTTGACCGGCGATGGCGCGCCTGATCTCGCCGGGTGCGAGTTGAGCTTTGAAAATCCCAAACCGATTCCCATGACGACGAGACCGCCTGCTCCTCGGCAATTCGGCCCTGCTGGTGACATCACTGCCGCGCGCAAAGTGCGCGTGTTCGATGTTCCAATTGAAGAAGCGATGGCGATGTACCGACGCGGGGAGACTCCACCCGAACACATGGCTAACAGTCTCTATCTCGAATGGTTCAGCGAGCGGAGCGGCCGCGTAGTGATTGAAAGTGCAGATTATCGCCTGCAAATCTCCGAGCCGGCGTGGCGTTATACGCCCGAAGAAATAGCCAAGCTCGAGCGCCGTACCGCGGAAGAGGAGACGCCATTTGCCATTGCCATTACCCAGGACGGCGAGACGCGGGACTGGGACGAAGTTCGCTATGAGCAATTTCTCCGCGAAAGCGATGCGTTGACGGAACGATATGGACGGTTGCTGAGAAAATATAAAGACCATCCGGACAGCGAACGGATCATCGCTCGCGAAATGGGATGGACATGGCTCGAGGAGGCGCTGGACCAACAAGAGCAGCAGCAAGAGAACAAGACCGAAAATCCTGAGGATAACAGCGGGGAGTTTGAAGAGGACATTGAAGATTACGGGTTGCCGCCGCCGGATCCGATGCGCGAAGGAATTGATTGGGTGCGCGACGGGCGAGGTCGCATCTCGCATCCCATCCAGAAACGCGCCAATAACGCGCTACACCTATTGCTCGACGAGCTGGAGGCAGCGGGACATTTCCCCGAAGAAAAAGATGATCAGCTCGCCGATTTTGTGAGCGGTTTTATGACAGTGAGCGCAAAACTCGCGGGCGCGCTCGGTGGAATTGCGCGAGGCGATAATTTGTTTGAACCGGGCATGGTAATCGCATGGCTAAAACGTATTCTGGAGATTTTGAATCAGACCATCGCAGCCGCTGAGGCCATTAAGGACAAACGATTTCTTGCGGCAGAGCGGTTTACCTACTATCGCGGCGAGCTTTTTGGGATCCGCGAAAGGATTTTGGAATTAATCACGCAGTTGCGAGCGCAGTGACCAATAAGTAGCGCACGCGTCCCGCTTGCGAGCGCTGCGGCTACACGTCGATGAAGATTCGACTTTTTTGACCTTGATGCGGACGTTAACAACGCGCGTCACCAGCAAAGCAGCTGCTTAAATCATCCCAACAACACGCCAGGTTCAAAGAAAACGAACACTAATTGAAATCTTGATGGGAATCGCGGACGTACGGATATTTCGACTCGTTACCGACCTCAGGCGGAAATTCCGGATAGCCGGCGTGAATGTATGGAATATCCGGCGGCAGAATGGGGTAATAGCTTTCCCGCCAAATTGGAAACGGAAACGTCAAAATCTCGATTAAACCAGCAACGTGTCGTGTCGCTGAGCGTCCCAGGCCGCGCACAACACCATAACTAGCCCCCGCGGAATTACCTTCTGTTTGGTTGACCTGATTAACCGTCACAAAAAAGTCAGTCGGAGCCCAGACAAAATTCGAAAGACCGCGACCGAGCTTGCGCGTTGGCCCATAATCATTCGAAGGCGGGTCTTGAATATCGGCGAAGGCTCCGCTGGCAAGACCAGCAATGGCTGCGAGGGAAAGGATCGTTTTCATAGGCACTCCAAACCAGTTAAATGATTTCGAACAGCCAAAGCAATACTTTATTTTTGGTTTTCAGTTGCAACACTGTTTTGTGTTTTCAACATCGAAATCGCTATTGTAACCGCGAGAATGAGCACGATGACCCCGAGTGAAAGGGCCCGCGGCAGCGGTAAATAATCGGCGATAATCATTTTGATCCCGACAAAGCCGAGGACCAGCGCCAGTCCTGTTCGCAGGTAAATGAAACGATCCATCAAACCGGCCAACAGAAAGTAGAGAGAGCGCAAACCGAGAATCGCGCAAATGTTAGAGGTATAGGCGATAAACCTGTCGCGCGTAATCGCCAACACCGCGGGTATGGAATCGACCGCAAAGATCAAATCCGTGATCTCGATCACGATCATCGTCAGAGCCAGCGGGGTTAACATCCATCGCCCGTCCACGCGCACTTTAAAGTCTTCGTTGTGGAATTCGCGCGTAATCGGAAGAACCCGGCGGCACATTCGCAACACCCAACCCTCTCTGAAATCGCGTGCTGCATGCTTCCTAAAGAGCATTCGCGCTGCCGTGATGAGCAAAAACAGACCGAAAAAATACAGGACGAAATGAAAGCGTTGCACCAGCGCGATACCGAACAAGATCATCGTGCCTCGCATGACCAGCGCCCCGATAATTCCCCAAACCAAAACGCGACGTTGTGCAAGCGGAGGAACGCGAAAATGCGCGAAAATCAACACAAACACAAAAATATTGTCCATGCTCAGCGAATACTCGATGAGATAGGCGGTGAGAAAATCGAGGCCGTGATGTGGTCCCTTGATACGCCAGACCAAGGCATTAAATGCCAGCGACACGAGCAGCCAGATCACGGTCCTTTGAAGCCCGGCACGCATGCTCAATTCGCGACCGCGACGCTTGGAGGCGAAGAGGTCGATCCCTATTGCGACGAAGACGCCAATGTGAAAGGCGATCCAAACCCACAGCGGCGCTCCGGCGATCGTCTTGCGCAGGAAACCGTCAAACTGAAAAACCATCCCAAATTGGATGCTCGTCGCCACGGCGGGCAGGTTTTCATGCCGCGAGGCGCGCGGCAATCGCAAATTGCAAGAGGCACTTGGACGGCCTATACGTCACACCGAGAGTTGTATGCTCCTATAGATGGATCCTGAACTACAGAAACTCGTTGAAGCCGGTAAGCTTACTTCACAGGCCGCTGGGCAACTGGAGAAATTAAAGCCTGGCACATTTTGTTTGCATAAGAGTTGGGGATTCGGTCGCGTCCGCGAATGGAACCTACTGCTAAATCAGATCGTAATTGATTTTGCAGGCAAGAAATCGCATCCCATGCAGGCCCAGTATGCGGCGGAAAATCTCATGCCGCTCGCGCCGGAACATTTTCTGGCACGCAAGGCAACCGACCTGGCGTCGATAAAGAGTTTGGCGAGGGAAAATCCGGCCGAGTTGGTGCGGAACATTCTGGAAAGTCTGGACGGAAAAGCCACCGCGCAGCAGATTAGTGAATGGATGGTCGGCGATGTTTTCACTGAGGCAGAATGGAAACGCTGGTGGGAATCAACGAAGAAGGGGCTCAAGGCGAGCGGCGCTTTTTCGATACCAGTAAAAAAAACCGAGGCAATCCAAATCCGCGGCGAAGGCGTGTCGCACGCTGACGAGCTGGTCGCCGCTTTCAACAAAGCGCGACAGCCGAAACAGCAAATCGCGGCGCTCGAACAAATCATAAAATTTCACGAGCAATTCAAGGAGCCTGAAAAACAGCTTCAGCCCATTATCGTCACCATCGAAAACACGGCGGTGCGTAACCAGAAAATACATCCCGAACTCGCGTTCGAGCTGATGATGGGGCGGGACGATTTGCTTGAGCGCAGACCGACACTGCACACGACCCACGTTGGTTTGACTCTTTCGAAATTAATTCTTGAGGAGGAAAAGCGTTTGATATCGATCCTGCCCAAGTTGCCTGCGGCAAAAGAGAAAAGAATCTTGCAAGCCTTGCCATCGGCACTCGGTCCCCGCTGGACAGAGCGCGCTTTACTCTTAATGCAAGGGAGTCACGGGCGTATGGTTGCCCAAATTCCGCGCATCTTGAGTGAAGCCGGGCAGCATGCCGAGCTTCGGACTATGCTGGAGCGGAGTATTCGTGAACACTCAGCTACGAGCGAGATGCTCGCGTGGCTGTGCAGCGATCGCGAAAACTGGAGTGATCTTATTACGCCGGAATTACTCGGCGCGATCTTGTCGGCACTGGAACGGGAACACCACAGAGCTCCTGGTCGGGCCAGCAAGTTGCATCGTGCTCTGGTTGAAGATCGGCACTTGCTTGGAGACATTTCGAAGAAAGGCGACGTTGCGCTCGCGCGCGATGCCATGCGGCGGTTTCAATTAAGCCCCTTGTTCGATGAATTGACGAAACGATCGCTACTCGCGCGGATCGTTAAAATCTATCCTGAACTGGAAAGCATGATCACCGGCGCACAATCCCAAGGTGAAACCGCGGCGCTAATCGTTTCCTGGAGCAGCTTGGAAAGACGCAAGGTTGAATACGAGGAGCTCATTAAGACGAAAATCCCCGAGAACAGCAGGGAGATTGCGCTCGCCAGGTCGTACGGTGATCTGAGCGAGAATTTTGAATTTAAAGCCGCCAAGCAAATGCAAAGCGTTCTGATGCGACGCAAGAGCGAGCTGGAACAGATGCTGCACAACGCGCGCGGCACTTCGTTTGAAAATCCCGATACGTCGCGTGTGTCCATTGGAACAATCGTCACCTTGCGCAACGTGGAGACCAACGAGGAAGAGACGTACACGATTCTGGGCGCATGGGACAGCGACCCCGACCGACACATTATTTCGTATCAGACCGCGATTGGACAAGCGCTGCTCGGTCATGCGCTCGACGATACCGTCTCCCTCAAGACTGAGCACGCGGCCTCTCGATTTGCGATTGTCTCGATCAAGCCTGCGCCAGCCGACGGGATAACGCCAGTCTCTGGTCTCACGAGCGAACCTGCTGTGGAAACAGCCACTGCGAAATAAGTCCAGTTCATTAGTTATCGCCCAACGCTAGGGCGTGAGCACCGGCTAAATGCGCTGCTAAACGAGCAATTCGTAAGACAGAACACTCAAGCAGTAGATCGCGGCAGTTTCCACTCGCAGGATGATTGGGCCGAGTGTGATTGGCTGACACCCGTGACGACGCGCGAGTGCAAGTTCCGCGGGCGTGAAATCGCCCTCGGGACCAACAAGCATTAGCACGCTTCGTGGACGACCTCGATGTTCACTTGAATAATCTGCAAGCACCTTCTTCGGGTGTTGCGCATCAGGCTGGAGCGATCCGATTAGCCGGAGATCGAATGATTCCGCTGACATTACAGAAAATAATTCCGCCAATCTTTTCGGTGTGTGCACATGCGGCAGCCAGTTCTGGCCGCATTGTTTGGCCGCCTCAATCGCGATTTGCTGCCATTTTGATTGTTTTTGCGTGGCGTCTTCCGGATCGAGCTGCACGATGGTGCGGTCGGAAATTATCGGCGCAATTTCGGCCGCACCGATCTCGACTGCCTTCTGCACGATCAACTCCATGTTTTTTCCTTTTGGAATCGCCTGTCCAAGAATGATCCGGCATTTCAGCGGCGGCGTTTCCGCTTCGTGCAATCTTCGCAGTCGAATTTCGTCGCTAACATCGACAATTTCCGCAGTAATTTCCCGCCCCCGTCCATTAAACAGGACGAGTTTCTCCCCCTGTTTCATGCGCAAGACGTCGCGAGCGTGATGTGCCTCCGCTCCGCTCAATGCGAGTGCGCGAGGATTCCAACTCTCCGGCGAAACGTAAAAGCGATGCATGGGCCTATAGGACTAATAAGACCTATGGGACAAGCAATTCGATTTCTTTATTGATAATCGGACGCGATCAACGAGTTCATTGCCAATACATCCTTTAAACCTTTGCTTATTGGCACCTCTGTATTCCGCTGCTGAAGCGCGGCGATCACGCTTTCTGTAGGAATGTTTCCGACCAACGCGTCCTGCGCGAATGGGCATCCGCCTAGACCACCGATAGCGGAATCAAAGCGACGACAGCCCGCATCGTACGCCGCACGCAGTTTGGCGACAGCATCCTTGGGTGCGCTATGAAGGTGCACGCCAATATCATAGTTGGTGTATTGGCTCGTAACTGATTCGACTACACGTCCAATGAGATCACGGCCCGCGACCGCGACAGTGTCAGCGAGCGAAATGGATCGAATACCGACGCTGATCAATCTCTCAATTGCCTGCCGGACTTCATTCTCATCCCACGGATCGCCATAGGGATTTCCGAACGCCATCGAAATGTAAACGACCACATCCAGGCCTGCATTGTCTGCCTTTGTTTTAATTGATCGCAGCACTCGGTAGCATTCTTCGATTGTCTGGTTTTGGTTCTTGCGCAGAAATGTCTCAGAGATCGAACAAGGGTAACCCAACGTCGTAACGCCTTCGGCGGCAATACCGCGCTCGGCACCCTTCTCATTTACCACGATGGCGATGATCTCCACGTCCTGCGGCACATCGATTTGCTCCAGCACCTTTTCGCTATCGGCCATTTGTGGAACTGCTTTTGGGGAGACAAAACTTACAGCATCGATGTGCTTGAATCCCGCTGCGATCAACGCGCGCAGATAACGCGCTTTAAGTTCCGTCGGGATCTGGCCCTTCAGCCCCTGCCAGGCGTCCCGCGGGCATTCAATCAGTTTGACGCAATTGTGAGCCACGGAAACTGGAGCGCTTATTTAAAAAATTCCTTCGCCTTTTCGAAGAAACTTTTCCGGATTGGAGTGTTTTCCTCGCCGCAAAGGGCTGCGAATTCCTCCAGCTTGCGACGTTGCTCGCCATTCAAGCGCGACGGCACCTCGACAATCAGTCGAGCGAATAAATCACCGTGCCCACGCCCGTTAACGTTAACGATTCCTTTTCCACGGAGTTTGAACATTTGCCCGCTTTGCGTCCCGGCCGTCACTTTGAGATGCGCTTTGCCTTCCAAGGTCGGCACATCGATTTCGCCGCCCAAAGCCGCAACAGAAAATGGGATTGGCACCTCGCAATACAGATCGTCGCCATCGCGTTGAAAGATTTGGTGCTCCGTGATGTGAATCACCACGTAAAGGTCCCCCGGCGGAGCGCCGCCGATTCCAGCCTCGCCATTCCCTAAGGAACGCAGTCGGGTGCCTTCTCTGATTCCTGCGGGAACTTGCAGCTTAACCCGGCTCAGCTTTTCCACACGTCCCTCACCCCGGCATTTTTCGCACGGTTTTTCAATTATCTCACCGGCGCCGTGACAGCGCGGACATGTCTGAGAAATCTGAAAAAATCCACGTGAACTGACGACCTGACCACGGCCGCCGCAGGTCGAACAACTGATCCTGCGCGAGCCGGCTGCGGCGCCGCTGCCCCCGCATTTCTCGCAAGTATCCAGTTTCTCGATCTCGATCTGTTTTTCCGCGCCAAAAGCTGCCTCCTCGAGTCTGATTTGCATGTCGTAGCGCAAATCTGATCCGCGGCGCCGATCTTCCGCGCGTGCGCCACCGCCCCCGCCAAAGAACGTCTCGAAAATGCCGCCACCAAATCCGCTACCGCCGAACACTTCACGGAAAATTTCAAATGGATCATGGAAAGCACCGCGACCAAACCCAGCACCACCTGATGCGAACGCTGCGTGACCGAACCGATCGTAGGCAACGCGCTTGTCCGGGTCCATGAGGACATCGTAGGCTTCCCCTAATTCCTTGAATTTCTCCTCGGCATGCGGGTCGTCGGGATTCTTGTCCGGATGAAACTTCACCGCGAGCTTGCGATAGGCGCGTTTGACCTCCTCATCGGTGGCGTTTCGTCCGACGCCCAGAACTTCGTAGTAATCGCGTTTTTCAGTTGCCATGTGGCCAATAAGCCCTGCGTGACTTATGAATTTGGGAAGCGAAGCAAGCAGCGAGCCTCACTTCTTTGCTGGCCCGCTCGAAACAACCACTTTCGCAGGCCGAAGCAATCGGTCTTTAAATCGATAACCGCGGCGAACCTGGCGCAGCACAGTGCCCTCGGGAAATTGGTTGCTCGGCTCATGAGCAATCGCTTCGTGCAGGTTTGGATCGAATGTTTTGCCTTCCGCCTCTATCGGCTGCAGCCCGTTTTCCGCGAGCAAATCGTTAAGTTGTTTTTGGACGAGAATCATTCCGGAATAAATCGGGGATTGGTCGCCCTGCTCTCTTGCGGCTGCGAGACCAAGCTCGAAGTTATCGATAATTGCTACCAGCTGCTCGAGTAACGATTTGTTGGCGTACTTGATCGCCTCTTCCTTTTCGCGCGCGCAACGCTTTTTATAATTCTCGAAATCAGCCTGGCTGCGTAATGCGAGATCGCGAAACCGGTCGAGATCGGCTTGCAAGCTAGCCATGGCATCTTCCGTGTCGATTTGGTCGGTGACAGTTGCAGATGTAGGTGAAGCCGATGAAGACATCGCTTTTGCCGATGCCTTTATTCGTTCGTTTCGTTCAGAAACAGGAATTCTTTTCATGTTTTGCGGATAGCAATCAACGTTATGTCGTCGTTTTGAGGTGCCGAGCCGGTAAAGTCACGCACGTCTCCGATGATTTTCTTTACAATTGCCTGCGCGCCATCGTTTGCGCTAGCGCGCACGGATTGCATCGTACGATCCAAGCCGAATTCGTCGCCCTCAGGATTTAACGTTTCGGTCACACCGTCGGTGTAGAGGACAAGGCAATCATCGCGCTCGAGCGGGACGGCGAAGTCAACAGTAAGCCTATCAAACACGCTACCGCTGTCAATTCCCACAACCATCCCCGGCGATTTGACCGGAGTCACAGTTTGCGACGCCCGCTTGTAAAGCAGCGGCGCGTCGTGTCCAGCGCGCGCGAGGGTAATGCCATTGCGCTGATGGTCCAGAATGAGATAGGCCATGCTGATAAACATGTCTTCCTTAATATCAGGGTAAAGCTGACGATTCACCTTTCGTAAGACATCCGCCGGAGAAGGGTTGCGAGCCGCCTCAGCGCGCAAAACGCTGCGACAAATCGCCATGATGAGAGATGCCGGCACACCTTTCCCTGAAACGTCTGCGATTGCCACGCCCAGCCGCTCGGCATCCACTTGGATGTAATCGAAGTAGTCGCCACTTACCTGACGAGCTGGAACATTGATGCCGCTGATCTGAAATCCATTGATGGCGGGCGCTTCCGAAGGTAGCAAAATCCGCTGAATGTCCCTGGCGATCTCAAGATCGTGATCCAGTCGCTTCTTTTCGTTGGCCATCGAATAAATAATGGCGTTGTAGAGCGCAAACGCAGATTGCTCGGCGATAGATTTAAAAACGACGAACTCTCCCTGTGAAAACGGCGCATCCTTCGGGCCATTGGCGAGCGCCAAGACACCCAGATCTTGATTCCCATACCGCAATGCCGCCGCCATGATCGACCCACTGCCAAATGCGCTGCTGCGCAATTTCGCCAACTCCGGCACATCCGAGAACTCGTTCAAGCAAACAGATTGGCCTGTTTGCCAGACGCGTCCGATCAGTCCTTCGCCTGGGGCGACCGTGTGCAGCCGTAGAAAACTTTCGAGAGCGATCGGGTTGGCGGCTGCCTGTTGCAAAGTATTCGGCGGAATATCGATTAGCGGTGGACAGCCTTTGGAAATAAAAGCCGGTGTGAGCTTCCCGCCCGTCCGATCAGTGACATAAAGCGCGCCGCCATGCGCATCGAGAACGCGCGTAGCGCCTTCGACAATAAGCCGATGAAGTTCCTGGGATCGAATCGTCTCTCGGAAGGCTTCGCCGAGACCGTGGAGGAAATCGAAAACCAGCGTCTCCTCTACTTGGATCTCCTCATGAGACCGCTCTAACCTGCGAATCCGCTGCGTCTGGAAATAGACAGTAACAATCCACCCGGCAACAGACGCGACAAGCAGTCCGAGGAGAAGAGTCGGCCACATCATGCAAGGGCCAGCTTACTTCGAAGGCGTCTCGCGATGAAGGTCTTGTCTTAAGAAATCGAGAACATCCTTAAATCGAAAGATATTTTCCGGTGCCGCCTCGCAAAGGGCCTCGTGCGCTTCGAGCATCGTTTCTGCCTGCTCCTGTTTTCGGGCCTCTGGCGAGCTGCCTCCGGGAGTGCGCTCTAGCGCTCCGCATTCAGGCGCGCGTGTGCCGTTAGCATGAATATCAAATATTTGATCGAGGCCGAGGCCGGAGAGGAGCTCCTGGCTGCGATTCCCACAGTGAACAATGTGCAAGTGACCACGGCCAAGTTCCTTCAACCGCAACGCCACGCTAGCCATGGTTCCCATGAATGTGGAGTCCATCATGGCGCAATCTGCTAAATCCACCACAAACTCGCGATAGCCGCGGTCCAACATCTCGCGTGCGAACTCCTTCAGGTTGCCGCTGTTGAGAAAACTACCTTTGCCCTCGACTTTCACCCATACGGTCGGGCCTCTGACCCCTACTTGAATAGATGAATCCACGGTTAGCTCCTTAAAGGATACCAGCCCAAAAGGCATACTGTCAAACCTCACACGACGCCAGAAGTCCCAGGAGTGATTCGAAACGCAGGCCATGAAGGGTCGCATTGATCAAAGCATCGCCGTGCGACGCCCGAGCACGAGTAAGAAAGCGGTCCGCCACCGCCCTATGTTACTCCCACATGAACGAGCGATTTTCCGCTACGATCCGGCCGTTTGAGATTAACAGACAGCGCCAGGCAATAACCTGACCGTCGTCGAGGTAATCGTCTCCAATGACCTTGAATTCCGTCTTATGCGTACCATGCACGTTTCGGTACGTAATCTCCTGCGCCTGGACGTGCTCGTGCAATTTTTCCTGACGATACTCCAACCGTACTGTGACATCGGAGGGCCGCTTGACCCGCCAAAAAAAATCGAAGTAATTACCGAAACGCTGGCGTTGATCAACCAGCGTCACAGCGCCGAACATCCGGTATTGGCGCTCAAAGGTAATCGGGGCATCCTGGAGCGTCGCCACCTTCTGGCTCGGCGAAGTCGACTTTGAGCCAAGTGTGCTCGTTGTCTGCCGCGCTTTCCCACCCGCTTTCGGTGCTTTCTCACTCAAAAGGAAAAGTTTCGTTTTTCGAAACTCGAAATCTTTGTCTAACGCGACTGGGAGCGGCGTCACTTTTTCCACGATCCTTGGTTCCTCCCGAGCCCCCTGGCTGGAAACCCCAGCTGCCAGAAACATCAAAACGCAGCGTGCGACGGCAAATCTCATTTGGCTAATAAAGCCGGGTTTCGATTTGTGTGTCAACGAACAAAGCAGGGATCCCGTGCAGCGTACACCTGTCAGGGAACTGGTGGTTTTGCTCATGCCAATCCGAAAGTAAATTTCTTGTCAATGATTGAAGTTCATTACGACCGCGGGGTTCATCTGCCGCAACAGCACTTGTGGCTGGATCCCTGGGACGCAAAGCGTTTCGCTTTCATTTCGCACGCGCACAACGACCACATAGCGCCTCACGAGGAGATTATCATTTCGGAGCGGACAGCTCGTTTGCTTCGAAGCCGGCTGCCGGGTGATCGCACCGAGCATGTTCTGCCGTTTGGTGAAGAACGGAGGGTACGTGGCATCGATCTGATGTTACTGCCCGCGGGACACATCTTCGGTTCGGCACAGTGTTTCATTTTTGCCGGTGACGAGACACTTCTTTACACGGGAGATTTCAAACTGCGTCCTGGAAAATCCGCTGAAGAGGCACAGTGGCGCCAGGCTGATACGCTCGTTATGGAGACGACATTTGGTCTACCGCGTTATCGATTTCCATCAACGGATCAAGTTGTTGCGCAAATCGTCGCATTCTGTCGCGAAACAATTGAGGATGACCATGTGCCGGTGCTTCTGGGCTACTCGCTAGGCAAAGCACAGGAAATATTGTGTTCGCTTGATGGAGCCGGCTTGATACCCATGCTGCACGGCTCCGTCTACAAGATGACGCGGATCTATGAGCAGTTCGGTCAATCGTTTTGCAAGTACATGCGTTACAACCAGAACGATGTTACAGGAAAAGTCCTCATCTGCCCACCCAGCGCGAATCGTTCGCGCATGCTGGAAAGAATTCCACGCAAACGTGTAGCGATGATCAGTGGCTGGGCGGTCGATCCAAATGCTGTTTATCGCTACCAGGTTGATGCAGCGTTTCCTTTGTCGGATCACGCGGATTACGATGATTTGGTCCGCTACGTCGAAATGGTGCAGCCACGGCGAGTACTCACGCTCCACGGTTTCGCTGCTGCGTTTGCTGGCGATCTCCGCGCCCGCGGCATCGAAGCCTGGGCATTGACCGAAGAAAACCAAATGGAATTGCAGCTACTTGCTGCGGGTGGCGCACCGCCTGTCCATCCATCTGCGGGCGTCTCGCGTACTGCCGAATTAACCCAAAATTCGTTTCGCCAAAACGCGTGCGATATTCAATCCGAATTTCTCGTGTTTGCGATTGTGGGTGAAATGATCGCTGCGACGTCATCGAAGCTCGATAAAATTCGGCTGCTCGCCGATTACTTGCGCAATCTGACCAGCGATGAACTTCCGGTCGCGACCCTTTACTTCACCGGAAGAGTATTTGCCCAAAGCGATTTGCGCACGCTGCAGGTTGGATGGGCCATAATCTTCCGGGCACTGCAAGCTGCCACCGGCATTGGGGATGCGGAACTTCGTCGCATCGCCAGCGTCCATGGAGATGCCGGTAAAAGTGCATTCGAAGTTCTCAATGGACGGACGGTGGCGCGGCCGTTCAGCATCCGTGAATCGCGCGAGCTGTTCGAAGATCTCCATCGTGCGCACGGCCCGGGCGCGAAGGCGAAGTTGCTGCAAAATCGATTCTCTATCTTGTCACCGCGCGAAGGCCAGTACCTCGTTAAAATTTTGACCGGCGACCTGCGCCTCGGACTGCGCGAGGGTTTGGTCGAGGAAGCGATTGCAAAGGCATTTGAGGTTCCACTCGAGCAGGTAAGGCAGGCTAACATGTTGCTTGGTGACATTGGTCAGACGGCAGCACTCGCTTCGCGGAAAGAACTGCATCGCGCGGAGCTGTCGATTTTTCGTCCGATCAAATGCATGCTTGCTACTCCTCAGCCGACCGCTGAAGCCGCATGGGAACGGTTTGTTGGATCGGCAGAACCTGATAGGGACCCGACGCACGCCAGGGTTTACCTGGAGGACAAATTCGATGGTATCCGCGCGCAGCTTCATCGCAGTGCAAAGCGAGTTGAAATTTTCTCCCGCGATTTGCGGCGCATCACCGGGCAATTTCCGGAATTGGCAGATCAAGCCAGCAACTTCCAGGAAGAACTGATTATTGACGGTGAAATCATCGCCTTTGAGGAAGGTCGCAGGCTCACGTTCTTCGATCTGCAAAGGCGGCTAGGCCGTAAGAGCGACGGTGAAGATTTGTTCGCGCGCGCAGCAGCAGACGTGCCGGTCGCGTTTATTGTGTTTGATCTTCTTTGGCTTAACGGGCGGTCGTTGCTAACAACCCCGTTGCGCGAACGGCGAAAAGATCTCGGCCGCGTGCGATTGCCGCCGCAATTTCAAATTGCGAGAGTAACCTCAGCCCATTCTGCGGCTGAGATCGAACAAACATTTCAACAGGCTCGCCAGCGCTTAAATGAAGGTCTGATGATCAAAGACCCGGAGAGCCTTTATCTGCCTGGGACCCGCGGAATGTTTTGGTTCAAACTGAAGAAAGAGCTGGCAACGCTGGATGTCGTCGTTGTCGCGGCTGAGCTTGGCCATGGCAAGCGCAACAATGTCTTGAGCGATTACACATTTGCGGTGCGCGATGAAGCGACTGGCGAACTTTTACCGATTGGCAAAGCTTACAGCGGATTGACCGACGTGGAGATTGCTGAATTAACCGAGCACTTCAAGCGAAACACGATCGCAGATCTCGGCCGCTATCGTAAGGTAAAACCGGATGTCGTGCTCGAGATCGCCTTCAATTCAATCCAGCCCAGCACGCGTCACGCCAGTGGGCTGGCATTACGTTTTCCAAGAATCAAGGCAATCCGGCGCGATAAGAACGTCGACTCGATCGACACCCTTCAATATGCTCGGGATCTAGCAGAACAACGCGCGAATTCGCCGGCCGGATCTTGATGAGGCGCGTAACTAGCGCCTTCGGGTTTACTGCGGCGTAGGCGACGGAGATGGCGAAGTAGCCTCCACCTGGGGAGATGCTGCCACCTCGGGGGATGCTGCCGCTTCAGGAGGTGCTACTGCGCCAGGTTTTGCTATGCCCCGGGACATCCTCATTCTTTGTAGTTCTTCGAGTCTACGCTGTCTTTGCGCGAGTCGCTCTTGTATTCTCCGGTCTCTTTCTTCTTTCCCAGCCGCCATCCGCGAGGGGTCGGCAATCAGGCCCTGAGCCTCGGGGGGAAGCTGTTGTAATCTCTTTTCTTTTTCAGCTTTCACCTGAGCAGGGTCCCGAACCGGGCGCTGAACGTCGGCTGGAATCTTGCGGATGTTCGTTGCCGCGTTCTCTCTTTCGGCCAATGCTTTTTCTCTTTCATCTAATGCTTTCTCGCGTGCATCCAGCTCCGCTTTCCGTTGAGCAAGTTGTTGTTCAGCGGCCAAATCTTGTTTTTGACAGGAGCAAATCATTGCAAAAGAGATGAGCATCGAAATGACGAAAAATTTTTTCATATCAGGTGTAAACTGCAATTAGTCGTTCCTTAGTCGGAAAAAGGAAACGAGACGTCAATAGTTAGTCAAACGAAACTTAATGCGGCTGCGGTGTTGGTGAACTTGCTAGTCTGACCTCGACTTTCTCAAGATCATCATGCCGAAAACGTTGCACATTGGCGAAGACAGCCAACAACGCCATGCTTCCGATGATGGCGAGCATCACTACAAGAGCGCTCTTTGAGATCGGGTAGGGCCGAGGCCTTTTAGGAGACGGATGTGATGAATTCACGTCTTATTATCGGTGGGGGTTTCACGCGCGCAACGCAGCGATGGCGCTTCCCGAATCTGAATCGCTCCAGAGGCCGGATGCGGTCGAGCGGCTGCCAATTGACTTGAATCACCGCACTCGGCGCCGGTCACTCCAAGCGAAGCGCCGCGATCGCAGCCATAACGCGCTCGCTCAATCGCTGGTAGAGATTTTTTCCCGCCGGGGCAAGATCGGCCACATTAAAAAAAATCGGTTCTCCGATTACGATCGTAATGGGCACAAAGTGCAAACCGTCACCGCCGCGCGGCAGCGCTTCGTGCGCGCCGAAGATTCGCATCGGTACGACCGGCGCGAGTGTTTTTGCAATTACCAAACCCAGACCGGGCTCGGCCGGCAGCAAGTTACCATCGAGGGTGCGCGAGCCTTCCGGGAAAACCAGCACGCCGTTGCCGGCCTTCAAAGCACGGATCAAAGCCTTAATGGCGCTGCGATCGACACCTTCTTGATTAACCGGGATAACGTTCAGCTTCGGCAACAGCCAGCCTAACAGCGGCGTGTCCAACAACGTTCGCCGGGCCAGAAAGCAAATCGCTCGATCGCACGTAGTCCCCGCAAGCAGCGGATCGAGATAACTCTCGTGGTTCATTGCGAGAATCGCCGGTCCCTTATGAATCATCCGCTCCCGGTGAATTACGCGAAACCGAAAGAATAATCGGCCGGCGAGACGAGAGAAGTGATAACCGAGCCAGTAATAAAAATTCATTTTAACAGGGGACCAAGGGTCATGACTTGGCGATCGGTTTAGCGAAACTTGAATCGCCAGATTATTTGAGATCGTCTAAATACAAAGACCCGTTTCTTTAAGTCGAGCGAGAATTTCGCAGACAACTTTTTCGACGGTTAAATGCGACGTGTCGATGACGTGTGCGTCTTTCGCGATGACAAGCGGTGAAACCGGCCGCGAAGAATCGGCATGATCGCGCAGGGCGATCTCGTCGCGTTCTCCCTGTGCAGCACGGCGCTGAAGACGCACCTCAGGGGAAGCATCAACATAAAATTTGTACGGAGTGTTGGGGAAAACGACCGAACCAATGTCCCGCCCTTCTACGACCAAATCGTCGCTACGGGCATTGTCATGAAGTTTTTTAGCGACAATTTCGCGAACTGCCGGCAACCTGCTAACCCGGACTACGCTTTCGTTCACACGACTATCGCGCAAATGTTCTGCGGGATCGACATTATCGATTAGGATGCGCGACTCGCCGCCCAGAAGACAGCTTGTAATCGATGCTGACTCGAGAGCTTGAACGACGCCATCGAAATCTTCTGCAGTAATTCCTTTTTCTAGGAGGTGCCAGGTGATCGCTCGATAAATCGCCCCTGAGTTGACGTAGACAAAGCCAAGCCGCCGGGCGAGTTCGCGCGCGACACTACTTTTTCCGGAGGCAGCCGGACCGTCAATCGCCACTACCCGATGAAAATCTCGCTGAGATGAGTGCATAGAACCAAGGCCCTCAGTTTAGTCGCGCATTGCCCGACAATGCAACGCGCCCCAATGGCAAGGCGCTCCCGACCTTTAGCTTTCCTCTGCGGGAGTGGGAGTAAGTGAGCCGATCACCGGGGTGCTGACCTGCATCCGTTTTGGATTTGTGAACTCTTCAAGTACCGCTTCAAATCCTGGGTAAGACTCACGAATACATTCAGCGTCTTGAACAATAGTTTCGCCATCAGCGAAAAGACCGGCTATGGCAAAAGCCATCGCGATGCGATGATCGCCGAAGCTCGCCACGCGCGCAGCATGCAGCGGCGCCGGGCCATGGATTTCGAGCCCATCGCTGAGCTCGGCCACGTGGGCGCCCATGCTGCGCAGATTGTGAGCGATTGCCGCGATGCGATCAGTTTCTTTTACGCGTAATTCTTCTGCATTCCGAACAATTGTCTTGCCGTTTGCCAAGGCGCCCGCAACAGACAAAATCGGTAATTCATCAATTAGCTGCGGCACTTCCTTGCCCTGGATGACCGTTCCTCTAAGCGGAAAGCCAGTGACCTCGACAATGCCGCGCGGTTCAAGCTGTTCGACATCCTCGACAGCCTCGCGCACCTGTGCACCCATGCGGAGCAGAACAGCAAGCAATTTGGTTCGTGTGTCATTCAGGCCAACATCACGGATGAGCAGATGGCCTCTCCGTTGCGCCGCGGCGGCAACCAGCCAGAAGGCTGCTGACGAGATGTCGCCGGGAATGTCGAAGTCGCGTGACTCCGGAACCTGGTCGCCGAATACAGTGACACCGCCATCGTCTTCAGCTGGCGTCCGCACCAGGAAATAATTGAAAATTTTTTCCATATGATTTCGCGTTGGCGAGAGCTCTTCGACTGTAGTCTTGCCTCTGGCAAAAAGACCTGCCAACAGCAACGCCCCTTTCACCTGTGCGCTTGCCACAGGCGGGCGATAACTAATCCCGCGCAGCGAGCCGCCCCGAATGCGGAGCGGCGGTGTTTCGTCCGGCCCTTCGGCCACAATGCTGGCACCCATCTCAGAAAGGGGCGCGATGACACGATCCATTGGCCGTCGCGACAATCCGGCTTCCCCGACCAGCCGACTTTCAAATGTTTGTCCAGCCAGCAGACCGGTGAGCAGCCGCATGGTCGTCCCCGAATTGCCGCAATTGATTTCCTCTTTGGGAGCAGTTAGGACCCGCCTTTTCCCATGGACAATTAACGTCGTCGGCTCAGGGTGTTCGATCCTGATACCCAAGGCGCGCATTGCGTTCACCGTGTGCATGCAATCTTCGCTTGGAAGAAATCCCCGCAGCGTACATGCGCCGTTCGACAACGCGGCGATGATGACCGCGCGATGCGAAATGCTTTTGTCGCCGGGCACAGCAATTTCGATGTCAATTCGAGGCGCCCTTTTTATCCGTAACTCCATAGAAAACGAAAGGAACCGATACTGGATACTTGATGCTCGATGAAAAAGCCCGACCTGCGCTAATCCAGCATCCGATATGTAGGATCCAACATTAGCGCGAGCGGATAAAGTATCGGGGCAGCACCGCGGTTACGGCACAAGAAAGATCTTGTCGGTATAAGGATCCTTGACTTCAGTGCCCGGAGGGAATCCTTCCACATCGATGTATTTGCCAGGGGAATAAGGGCTCTCCACCAGATGCGGCTTGCCGGGGACAGGAATTCCATAGGGATAATCTCCCTTCGCTACTTTTGTCGCCGCAGCCGTGGGCGGGGGTGAGGATGCTGGTACCTCCGCTGGCGGCGCACCGGTGGGCTGAACTGGTCCGTTTGGATTGAATGGCTGTTGCTGCGGCGGGTATTCGGCGGTCTGGGTGGCAGGATACTTCGCTGGTCTATGGTGAGTGGTTGGCGGTGGCGGCTCTTCAGAGCAAGAAGCGAGCAAGAAGGCCCCAAGGAACGCAAGCGACAATGAAAATTTCATAAGTGTAAAACCTATTGGAATCGTATCCTGAGTCCGATTCGTTGCCAACGATTAAATCACCTTTTTTCTGCAGCCGCTTGCGCACGCCCTGAGAAACAGAGGGACAAATACAATGACCGGGCGCGTCTCATCCGAATCGGAAGAAGAGATGTCTGATAAATCCTGTGCAGAAATTTTGGTCGTGGACGACGACGCTATCAGTCGCCAGGTCCTGGCGAAGTTGCTCACCGCTGCCGGTTACAAGTGTCACGTGTGCAAGGACGGTTCCGAAGCCTTAGAGGCGGTTCACGCCAAGCCGCCTTCACTCCTGCTACTTGATTTCGATATGCCGGGATTAAACGGCGCCGAGGTACTAACACGCCTGCGCAAGGATCGACATTCGGTAGTCGCGCAAATTCCCACCATTCTGTTGACTGCCCACGGAAGTGAAGAAAGCGAGGTATCTTGCCTGCAGGCTGGTGCGGATGATTTCGTGACAAAGCCAGTCAATGCCGCAGTGTTACGCGCTAGAATCGAGACCCAGCTTCGCCTCCGCTCGATGCGGCGCCAATTGGAACGGCAGAATGATGAATTGGAGAGATGGCGGCGCGATCTTGAGCGGGATTTGGCAGCTGCGCGTTTAACACAGCAGTCGTTGATTCCGCAAAAACCGCTGGCGCTGCCCGGTTGGCAGGTTGCAACGTGTTATCGCCCAGTCATCCAAGTGGGCGGCGATATCTATGGCTGGCTGCGAATGAAAGACGGCCGGATTTTGTTCTGGATCGCAGATGGCACCGGCCATGGGGCCGCTGCTGCGTTGCTTACCACGCTGGCGAAACTTCTCTTCCATCATGGCAATGTCGAGCAGGATACGCCGGCCAGCGTGATGGAAGCCGTAAATCATGATTTTCGCAGCATTTTCCACGCACGCTCTTTCATGACGGCTATGTGTGTAGCGCTGGATCCGGCAACCGGCAGCGCCAGCCTTGTGGGCGCGGGTCATCCCCCTCTTTTGGTGGTACGCCACAACGGCACGACAGAATCGATCGCCTCAGTTGCGCCTCCGCTGGGCGTAATCGATCAACCAGAATTTGCCGAAACTGCGATCGATCTTCAGCCAGGGGATGCTTTTCTTCTTTACACAGACGGCTTGTTCCGGTGGGCAAAAGATGAACGGCGTCGTTTGACTCCCCAGCAGATCGAGAAAATGCTGGGTCACTCTGCGCCGACGGCCGACGCATTGCTCGAGGCAGTTTTAGTAAATACAGCGCCGGATACAGCCGTGAAGACTTCACCGGACGACATGACGGTCCTTGCCGTACGCCGAATGGGCGGACAATAAAAATTTTGGGGACGCCTAATTTTAGTCTTGCTCTCTTGCGAGCGAAACGTTAGTCAGCCTCCATGCCGAAAACCAAAAAGAAAACTTCCAAGCGCAAACCGAATCCCGCCTTCATGAGACCGGTCCAACCTGATGATAAGCTCGCTGCCGTCGTTGGGTCGCAGCCGCTACCTCGCTCCGAGCTGACAAAGAAGCTCTGGAACTACATCAAGAGGCATGGTCTCCAGGACAAGAAGAAAAGAACAATGATTAACGCCGACGACTCACTACGGCCGGTATTTAATGGCAAGAGCCAGGTGAGCATGTTCGAGATGACAAAGCTCGTCTCGAAACATTTGCGTTAGATCTTCTTTATCCGTTGAAAGCCTGGCGTTGTTGCGCCGAGCTGTTTGCGGCTTGCTGAACGAGTGATTTTGGCGCACGGCGGTACACTGTAACCGCTCTTGCACTGGACTGTAATTAGATCGAGGATGGGGACGTGAAAACGTGTCGTCTGATTTTTTGCGTACTTACGGCCTCTATTTTCTTCTTCGGTCAAGTCGCTCGCGCCGAATCTGGCTGGCTGAATGACTACAAAAAGGCACAGGAAGAGGCTAAGGCGAGTAACAAAATCCTCCTACTCAATTTCACCGGCTCAGACTGGTGTGGTTGGTGTATTAAATTCGATCGAGACGTTCTGTCGCGACCGCAGTTCAAGGAATATGCACGTAATAATCTGGTGCTGGTAGAACTCGATTTTCCTCGCGTGAAAACCCAGAGTGCCGAGCTGCAAAAGCAGAACCGGCAACTGGCGCAGCAGTACGAGGTTGTCGGGTTTCCCACCATTATCGCGCTCAACAGCGACGGACAGAAGCTCTGGGAGTACGACGGTTACTTCGCTGGCGGTCCGGAGGCATTCATCGCCGAACTGGAAAAACTGCGGAAAAGTTAACATGCGCATCGCCCCGAAGATGTCGGGTCGATTCGTGCCGTACGGCAAAAATTCACGCAATTATTTTTCAGCCGTCCTGATTGGGTGGTCTTGCATATCACTGACGGCCTGTGCTAGACACGCGCCTTCAATGTGCCACTTTTCGCGCTCATGTCTGTTTACCTTTACTTCGCGACATTAATTGCCGCGCTCGGGCTCGGAGCCGAATCCCCATCGGAAACGCAGGACTCCGCGCGAGAAAATCCAGCCGCGCCGGAGCAATCAAGCATCACGTTCAATTCAGTGCACGTCGATGGACCTTACATCGCCATGACCTTTGATGATGGGCCAAGCGCGACCCTTACCCCAAAATTGCTCGATTTATTGGCCGCGCACCAGATCAAGGCCACATTTTTCGTGATCGGGGAAAACGTTACTGAACATCCTGAGATTGTGGCGCGAGCTGCGCGGGAAGGCCATGAAATTGGAAATCACAGTTGGTCGCACCCTAATTTCGGCAAGATGTCGGGCGACAGTGTTCGCAGCCAGTTGCAGCGAACCGATGACGCGATCAGAAACGCCACGGGCAAGCGTCCCACTTTAATGCGACCGCCTTATGGATCGATTACAGCACGCGAAAAACGCTGGATACATGATGCATTCGGATATCAGGTCATTCTTTGGGACGTTGATCCCTATGATTGGAAACGGCCCGGCCCAGCTGTAGTCCGCAATCGTATTCTTAAAGAGACGCAGCCAGGTTCCATCGTGTTATCCCACGATATTCACCCGGGAACAATTGAAGCGATGCCCTCTACTCTTGACGCGCTAGAGGCCAAGGGCTTCAAATTCGTCACAGTATCGGAGTTGATTCGCATGGCGGTGCCGAAAGCTTCTCATTCAAGTCCGCCGCCTGGCGCAAACGCACCGATGCAAGCTGTTCCATCGCCATCGCCGTCACTCGCTCCCTCTCCGCCATCTTCTCCCCGCGACTAGTTCAAGGAGAATGACAAAGTCAGAGATTCTTCCTATTTCTTCGCGGCGCTAGTGTTTCGCTCAGCCACCCGCTGCTCGCTCTTGTTACGCGCAATGACGAAGTGATTATTTTCGCCGTAGCTTCGCCACGGCCCCGGAGGTACATCACGTACTTCGATGAATTGCCAATCTGTCACGTCAGTCGGCGCCAGTCCCAGGTAATCGCGCACAGCTGGGGAAACATCGAGCCCGGCACCATGATTAAGATTCGGCCTGGGACGCTCATTTCCAAAGACATATTGAAAATGGTCAGTGCGAAATGGGCCGCAGTCTTCCCATTGCGCATAACAAGTGCGATTGCCTTTCCGAATTGTAAGCCAGCGATGCCAGCACACCGATTGCCCCGGTCCCGAGTAGGCCTGTTTGAACCAGGGAATCACCAGCGGTGCTTCTGGCTTAAACTGGCCATGCGTGACATCGTTGTACGGGAGCGCGCAGTAAAAGGGATTCTGGCGCGGTATGAACGCGACCGGGATGTAACTGCGCCGCGCCGAGGGTTCGGGATTGTCAAAGCCGCCGTAGTTGTTCGTCCAATTCGCGTCCCAGGAACTTCTATAATTGGGAACCGGATTATTGCCTCCGGCCTGTTCTCCAACCCAAAACACAGTCGTGACGATGTTCGTTTTCCACGGGTAACGCTGGATCGCTGGCCGCGAACTTGTAGGAATGAAAACTTGCGGCTCCACTTTGAGCAATGCTTGCTCCCGCAATTTCATTGCGTACTTGGCAAAATCTGCCGCCGTCGCGTAGGGAGAAGTAGATTGTTCATCCCCGAAGACTTTCGGGGCGCCAGCAACTGCCAGACTGAGACAAGCCGCAAGAAGTCTCCTCATTACAAACGCCGCCACCTTCTATCCGATTCCCCGCCCTTAGGCAAGGCGAATTTTCCTCAGGACACGCCGGGCTGCCCCGAAAGGGGTCGAGAGACATTTCAAGGCGATTCTCAGCCGGACTCACCCGCGGCTGAGTAGCGTATCGTGCTTGAAGTGCCGATCATCCGTCTGTGGATAATCGAGCGTGTAATGAAGACCGCGACTTTCTTTGCGGGACAGGGCTGAATCGACGATCAAGGCTGCGACTGCCGCGAGATTCCGCAGCTCGAGCAGGTCAACGGATACTTTGAAATTCCAATAGAACTCGCGGATCTCGCGCTGGAGATTTCGCAAGCGCGCGCTCGCTCGTTGCAGTCGCTTGTCAGTGCGCACAATTGCCACGTAATCCCACATTAAGCGCCTGATCTCATCCCAATTGTGGTAGATCACGACCAGTTCATCGACGTTCTGTACATTTCCTGATTCCCATTCAGGCAACGCGATTTTTTGTTTCTGAGCTGGTCGTGCTCGCACAGCGGCCGCGGCAGCACGATTTGCTACGACCAAACCTTCCAGCAGCGAGTTGCTCGCAAGCCGATTTGCTCCGTGCATACCTGTGCAGGCGACCTCCCCAACCGCATACAGTCCGGGCAAACTCGTCGCGCCATTGATATCGATTTTAATTCCACCGCATTGGTAATGCGCTGCTGGGACAACAGGGATCGCCTGCTTCGACATGTCAATGCCAAACCGCAGACATGTCTGATAAATGTGCGGAAAACGCTCTCGAATAAATTCCGGAGATCTGTGTGTGATATCCAAAAAAACACGTTTCTCGCCTGAGCGTTTGATCTCAGCGTCAATTGCGCGCGCAACGATATCGCGTGGCGCAAGCGAACCGCGCGCGTCATACCGCTTCATAAAATCTTCGCCGCGATTGTTGCGCAAAATGCCGCCCTCGCCGCGCACCGCTTCTGAAATGAGAAATGATTTCGCTTCGGCGTGAAATAAACAGGTGGGATGAAATTGGATAAACTCCATGTTCGCGATCTCCACGCCTGCGCGCCACGCCATCGCCACGCCGTCTCCCGTCGCGATGTCTGGATTCGTCGTGTACAAATAGACTTTGCCGCAACCGCCAGTCGCCAGCACGATGCGATCGGACCGGATCGTTTCCACTTCTCCGGTGTTTTCATCCAAGACATAGACACCGAGGCAACGGTCTTCTGTGGCAAAACCGAGTTTGGCTGCGGTGAGCAAGTCCACCGCCATGTGATTTTCCATCAGGTGGACGTGTGATTGTCGGCTCAGCTCGCGCAGCAAAGTCTCCTCGATCTCTCTTCCAGTTACATCTTGCACATGCAGGACTCGACGCTTGGAGTGACCACCCTCTTTGCCCAGGTCAAGCTCGCGATGACCGCGGATCTCGCGCTCGTCAAACTGGAGACCCAGCTCTGCTAGCTCCCGGATGCGCTCCGGGCCTTCGGTCACAATTGTGCGGACTACCGCTTCGTCACATAGACCGGCACCAGCCTCAAGCGTGTCGCGCACGTGCAGCTCAAACGAATCTTCATCGCTCGTCACGCAGGCGATTCCGCCCTGCGCCCACGCGGTGTTTGTGTCAGAGCCCTTGCGTTTTGTGATGACAGCTACCGATCCGTGCCTGGCCGCTTTCAAGGCAAAACTCAGACCGGCGATGCCGCTGCCGATCACGACGAAATCGTACTCCTTCATCCCAGACGGATATTATCGATCAAACGAGTTTTGCCGAAGAACACCGCCAGCGCGAGCAACGAATTCGCTGCGACTGTTTCGACCGGCTGCAAAGTTTCCACATCGACAACCTCGACATAATCGATCCGCGCCAGTGGCGCTTCGTTGATTACATTCCGCGCAAGAGCGATGATGTCTCCGGCAGATTTTTTGCCCGCACTTGCCGCATTTCGCAATGCCTTGTGTAAAACCGTTGCCTGCTTGCGTTCTTCGTCACTCAAATATTGGTTCCGCGAACTCCACGCTAACCCGTCGTCTTCTCGCACCGTGGGCACGGAAATGATTTCAATCTCAAAATTGAGATCACGCACCATGCGGCGAACGATCACCAACTGCTGAAAATCCTTCTCGCCAAACACCGCAGCGTCAGACGCAAGAACATTGAACAACTTGGCGACGACCGTGCACACCCCGCGAAAATGTCCGGGACGCGACTTTCCCTCCAGCGTTTTCGAAAGAGAGCATTCTTCGACGAATACCGAACGATCGTCAGCATACATTTCGGCAACACTTGGGCGGAACAACAGATCGACACCTGCGTTTCGACAAAATTCCTCATCAGCTTCGTCGCGTCGCGGGTACCGCTCGTAATCGCTTCCCGCTTCAAACTGAAGCGGGTTCACAAAGATGCTCACCGCCACCTCGCCACCGCGGCCAGCGTGTTCGTGCGCCACGCGGATCAACTCGCCATGCGCCTTGTGCAAGGCGCCCATCGTCGGGACGACCACGCTCCGGTTTTCCCGCGGCTCAGCCTGCACCTCTGCGATGGTCGTCAGAATCTTCATACAGTGAGGTTTTATCTAACTAACAGCTGGTCCGCGAATCACGAAATTCAATCAGGCGAAGCGGTGCCAAATCAAAAGAGAAGGATAAACGCGCCCGTGATCATAAGCGCCAGCATCCAGACCAAATCAATGTTGAACCACGCTCGGCGCAACATGCCGACCCCAAGTTTTTCGTAAACCAAAATCGCGATCCCCGCCGTCGTGAGAAGATATCCTAACGTGTGAACTGCGACCGAAGCTGTCAGCAAAGAAGGGGCGTTGAAATTCGCGAATCCCAACGCGCAAGTCTGTTCCATGGTGACGTGTGAACCCATGTGATGCGCGTGGGCTGCATCCGGTGACATTAGGAATAAGGGAACGAGCATCAATCCTGCGCCGTGCGCTGATGCCATGATGAAAGACCAGACAGTCAAATCGCCAAAACCGACTCGCATCCCGACCCAATTCGGATGACGGGATCGGAAAAGGCGATAGAAACCAAAAGCAAACAGGATCGCTGCGGCGCCGATCCTCAGAGCGTGATGTGGAAGACTAACTCGGGCCGCGAGGACGGCGGCGATAATAACTCCAATCGATAGCGCGTGCCCCAGCGCGATCGGCGGCAGCGCGCGAAGCACCCCTGCGCGTTTCTGCTCCTGCAAGCCGAGCGCCACAGCAAATAACCATCCCATGGCGGGATTGATCCCGTGGAAAAGACCGAGCCCAAAGAGCACCAGCCAAGGCCAGAGCCCGCTCACGGAAAACAAAACGAATCGCTCGAGGAATCGCCTCCTTCGAGGCGAACTTGGTGAACTCGATAGTCGCTGCTTTCCAGGAAGAAATTTTGGTCAAACGTGACGCCGCCGTCGCGACCGGCGTCGAGTTTCACCATCCAACTGTCTACGCCATCGGGATAGAATTGCTCGTCCCACGCGGCATAAAGCGAGTTCGTGAAATAGACTCGTTTGCCGTCGCGGCTCACTTCCACCATTTGCGGGCCGCCAGCGAGCGGCTGGTTTGGCTTCTTCGGATGCGGCGTGCGATTGACGATGCCGCCAATCTGCACCGATCCAGACTTCTTTGGATTGAAGGGATCGGATACGTCGTACTGCAACATCTCCCCGGTTCCCCAGCAAGAGACGTATAGGAATTTGTCGTCGAGCGATAAATCGATGTCCGTCACAAGCGGAGGTACGGCCTTAAAATCTTTGAGCAATGGCGGCAACCTCTCGGGGTCGGCCGGTTCAGCCGGGATCTCGATTACTTTTTTCAAGTCCCAAGCGCCGTTATTGCGATGCCATAGCCAGACCGAGGCCGACAAATCCTTGAGCGAAACAACAACGCCAACGAAGCCGTATGCTTTGGTCGGGTCATGTGCGGGACGAATCTCCAGGACCATTTGCTGCTCCTTGCCCAAGTCGAGCGCCTGCAAATGGCGGCGGCGACGGAGGTCCCAAACATGGATTTGATGTCCATACTTGCTACCGAGGAGCATGTCCGGCTGCACTCCATTTTCGATCATGTTCGGCGTGCCCCATTCGCTGCTCAACAGGGTATCGAACCCCAGATGCCACCAAAAATCGTAGTGCAAAAATTGCGGGCCGCGGTTCATCTCCCACTGGCCTAGGATATCGAATGTTTCGCAATCGAGCATGAAAATACCCCCTGGGCCGTCGCCATTGGGTGCTCCAAGCGCGCTGACGTAAATGCCTTCCGGTCCACAGTGAATCGTGTGCGGACGCGAATAATAAGCACGTGCAAAAACTTCTTCCGGTTCGATTACTTTGACGATCTTCGGTTTTCGCGGATTGGGCTTCGTGTCGATAATGTGAATGCGCGACGAGCGCAGTCCCGGCACGACAAGGTAACGGCGTTCAACGTGCGGATGCGGCGCATACGGGCAGAGCGCCGAGCTGCACGCGTTCCAACCAAAATGATGTAGCTCATCGCCAAACTCCGGCATCTTGACTTCACCGACACGCTGGCCGTAGGTCCGCGAGCCAGGATCAACATCGATGACCAACAGCGCGTCGTTGAGTTTGCTGCCGGGAGGATTGAGCGCCGCGACGAAGGCGTACTTTTCCGGAGGGGCCTGCATCGCCAGCCTTGGCGAGGGGTAAAACGTGGGATCAGGTTTCAGCAGTGGCATAAATCGCCCTTCGTCTTGTGTGACTCACTCCATTACTCTTGCAGAGCAGGTTTTCAAGACATCATTATCGGCGCACGAATCCCAACCCGCAGTTCGCTTAACAGAAATTCATTCCAGCCAAATTGCCTGCCGCGCGAATCGAAATTTTTTGTGGCCAAAGTCCTTCCAAGCGGCGCGCACCGCGAGATCGTGCATTTCGCCGAATGAGAATGCGCGCACCGCAGAGAGTCGGGCGTCATGGCGTGTCATGGGTTCACGAAAAATCAGGGCGGTCAAAAGATAAACGCCAGTCTGAAGGAGAAATCCCCGCCGCAGGTCCGACACCAGAACAAATTTCCGGGACAACTCGCGACATCGTCGCAACACGCTGACCGCATCTTCATCGCTGAAATGATGAAGCGCAAGCGTGCAGAGCGCGATGTCGTATGGTTCCACGGAATTCCATTCGAGAAGGTCCGCTTCGCGATAGTGAATTTCCCGGTAGCTGGTGCTCAATCTCTTGGCGATTTCCAACGTTGCCGTCTGTCGATCTAAAGCATCAATCTCCAACCGCGCGCCAACCTCCCGAGCGTAATTCGCAATCAATCGCGGAATGTCGCCGGATCCGGTGGCGAGATCGACAATACGGGTGCGAGTGTCCGGCTTGATCCAGCGACGCATGAAATTCAAAACAAGACGATGGCTGCCGAACCATCGATTGAGTTGCCTAAGGAGTTCCAGATCGCGCTCCAACTCAGCCGAAACCGGCTGCGGCCGATCCATGATTTCCAACACGGCCGGATCGAAGCTTCGCTTCATTAGACAAAGGTAGGGGCGGTTCACCGGAACTGCCCGTGGCGATTGAGGTCAATCGCTCCTATCTAAAAATCTCCGCCAGGATTCCGGTAATTCTGCACTCTCGACTTCGCTTGCGATGCGTCCCTCGAACTCGGGATGAAAAACGGTGCTTGTTCCGTAAACCAAGATCACATCTTCTGTGCCTTCAGCACGGATCGCGTGCGCTACGCCCGGTGGAATTACGATCCCGACGTTGTTGTTGCTGCGATAATTATCGCCATCGACAAAGAATCGCATTACTCGCCTTGGAAACCCTGCGCGGATATTGCATAAAATTATCTCAACGCGCCCCTGCAAAAAAAACATCACGTCCCATTGCTCATCGTCATAACGGCGTAGCGAGTAATTCTGCGGTTCGTCGATAAACACGCGGCGCAACCAATCCGCCGCAACCCCGCCCTTTGGAATGCTCGGCGGATGCACATGGAAACCTTTTGCCGTGTTTGCAAACATCCGCGCTGCTGACCATTGCTTCGGCCACAGGCAAATCCGCGCGAGAATCCCTTCATCGCGTCGCACAAATTCGCCAAACAATCCGCGGTGACGCTGCGCATGAATTTTTCGAGCAAAAATTTCCACGCCTGGGATCCAGGCTTCCTTAACGTCGCGCTGGTTTCGGTCCGCGGCGACAAGTTCGCTCGCCTCCAGGCCTCGTTGCGAAAGCTCTTGAGCGAAAGACGCGGTGCGATAGTCACGGGTGTTGAGATCGTCTCGAGCACTGGCGTCGATACCCTGCCAGAGATTTTCTTCGCGCTTGGTCATCTTTTTCAATTCGGCGGCGCTATTTGCCTAGCGAGAAATCGGCGCGTTCGCGAGAAAGATTTGGATTGTAATAAGGATCGCGCTGCAGAACGCCGGCCCAACGCTGCTCCATAATCGCCTCCCCAGCCATGTCGCTTCTGCCAGGCCGCGTGTCATGCCAATAGAGTTTTACAAAAGGAGTGTAAACAATCAGATAACCTGCACGCCTCATTTTCAGACAAAGATCGACGTCGGCCAGCGAGCCTGACAGGTTTTCGTCGAATCCTCCCACCTCCTGAAAAACCTCGCGCCGCGTGAGCATACACGCGCTCGACACCGCGCTACAGTTGCGTGTCACCCGCAACTGGCGATTAACACCGGGTTGTTCCGCCGGGAAACCGTGAAAAGCCGGCTGCGCAATCTTGTTAACGCCAATAACGATTCCGGCCTGCTCAACTCCGCCGGTCGAGTTTAGAAGCTGTGCTCCTATCGCGCCAACTTCAGGACGCTGGACATGCTCAGCCATGATCGTGAGCCAGTCCGGTTCGATGATTTCGATGGTGTCATCAAGGAACAGAATCCACGAACTGTCGGTGTTATTTACCGCGAAATTTTTGGCTGCCGAGACGTTGTCCGCCCCGGAGAAATAAAGCAAACGATGTAAATGAGTGGCCGCGTGCGGGAATCCGTCGCCGTGAACGAAGACAATCTCGTAGTTGGGATAGCTCGTCTTGCTCGTTAGACTTCCGATGCACCGCTCGAGCGAGTCCGGGCCGTGGCAACTGCTGACGATCACAGAAATTTTCCTTGTCTCCGACAGCTCGCGCCTGACACAGAATGTGTGAGTGCGCCAGTCTACCGCAACATAGGCCCGCTCGCCGCGACGCTTCAGGTGACCTTGAATTGCAAGTCGTGTGGCTTCCAGCTGTTCCGGTTTTTGCCGAACGCTTATCGCGCTGGAACTTTCACTTCGTCGCCAGTGATATAGCACGCGCGGAATATGGTGGATTCGGTTGGTCTGCTCGACGACGCGAAAGAGCAGATCGTAATCCTGTGCGCTGTCGAATTGTGAACGGAACCCGCCCGCTTTCTGCACAATATCGCGCCGCACTGCGGTTAGGTGACCGAGATAATTACAGGAGAGAAACAAATCTGGGGACCAGTCTGGCTTGAATAGAGGCGCCTCAAAACCGTCATCGCCGAGCTTGTCTTCGTCAGAATAAATCAGATCGGCATCGGGATGCTGCTGCAAAAGCTTCACAACCTGGAAAAGTGCATCCGGCTCGAGAACATCGTCATGATCGAGAAAAGTGACCCACTCTCCGTGGGCAAGCGCGAGTCCACGATTTGACGCCCCCGAGATACCCTCGTGTCCTTCAAGTTTTGCCAGGACGATGCGCCGGTCGTGCGCAGCAAGGCGAGGCAGCGTACGCAGCAAGTCGCCGTCGGTCGATCCATCGTCGACGAGCGCGAGCTCCCAGTTTTCATATGCTTGTGCGAGCACTGATTCAACGGCTTCCTCAAGTCGCTGTACAGATGTATTAAAAACTGGCGTAATAAAGCTGATCACCGGCCGTGAGGCGAACGTGCGCGCCTCCTCCCGCATCCGCTTCACATCCTTTGCGCTCGCACTGTGTTCCTCGAGCCATTTCTGGTATTCGCTTCGTGCAGTAGACTCCCTGGACCTTCGCCTGTCCCCGTGAAGCTTTTTCCAAGCTGCTTTTGCCAGTTTTTCTGGAAGGCGATACGGCGCAAGTAAAATTTGCCCGATCCTGCGTTCGGCGGATTTGCGTAGCGTTTGTCTCTGCTCTTTTAGTGATCTTAGCTCTCGCCGGTATTCCCTTAGTTTCAGCAGCTTTTCCTCGAGTGCAGCGATGTGGCGCTGTGCTCCTTCCAACTCGGAGCCGCGGATTTCAAGGGTTCGCCGCAAAGCGCCCAGTTGGCTATTGAGCCTGGCAAATGTCCTCTCCACAGGGGGTACCAGCTCGCCGGGTTCTTTGCTCGGTTGACGCCGAAGGCATACTGCTCCCGTATCCAGGTCGATCAGGTCGCATTCGTAATCGGGCACAAATCCGAAGCGGCCAAAACACTTAACAAGTTGCGGACGGCGCGTTGCGGGGTCGGTGCCGGGGCAAGGCAGTAAAATAATGGCGTCTGCACAGCGAGAGAGCGCGTCCGCCACCGTGCCGTCGTCATTTTGTGCCGATGGATAAAGCCAAACCGCGGTTTCAAAGGCGGCTTTATCTCCGCCTCGACTGACCTTTGAAGCCAGATCGTCATACGTCCATGCCTCGGCTTCTCTTTCCGCTCCGGTAAATTGGGACTTCAGTTTCTCAGCATTCCCTCCGATGATGAGGAATCGGCCATGCTCGAACCTCCGCGTGATCTCGCGCGCGAAATCAGAATTGAAAGAAGAGTGAACTGCTGGCGGCACCGTCCACATTATATTGGTTGAAGCACGTCACAGGCAAATCTACCCTGCCGCCGCCACACTGCGATACTGCCGGCTCCGTAATGCTCGACTTTGTCGTTTACCTTCTTTATCGCGCGGGCTCGGCTATTGCCGCCGCGCTGCCGTTGCGGTTTCTGTTTGATGTTGGGCAATTTCTCGGCTTGTGCGCGTGGCTCGCTTCAGGGAAATATCGGCGGCTGGCACAACGCAATGTCGCGATTGCCTTTGGCAACGAAAAGTCTACGCGCGAATTGCGTCGTCTCGTACGCAGGCATTTTCAGCTCCTCGGGGCTAACCTGCTCTGCAGCGTAAAACTCACGGCAATGCCGCCTAACAAGATCCTCGAACGCGTTACGGTTGAAAATATTGAGGCGATGGCCCGCGAATTTCGCGTGGGTTTTCCCGTGGTGCTCGTGTTGAGCCATCTGGGAACATGGGAATTATTTGCGCAATTGATGCCGAATTTTGTCGGGTTTGTACGAAACGCGAGCGTTTATCAGAAACTTGGCAATCCTTACATTGACGAGCATGTTCGGCGGACGCGCAGCCAAACGGGCTTGGAATTGTTCGATCGCCAGGCCGGATTCCAGCCAGTCATTGATTTGCTCCGCTCCGGCGGCGGCGTCGGCGTTTTGTCGGATCAACATGCTGGCGACCATGGACTTTGGACGCCGTTTTTTGGACGATTGGCTTCCACTTCGCCTCTACCTGCTTTGCTTGCGAAGCGCACGCGAGCGGCGGTGATCGCAGCTGCGGTCTACACAACGGGTCCAGCGCGCTGGCGTATGGTATTCAGCGAGCGCTTCGACCGAACTGGTGCTTCTGTTGCAGACCTCACGTCGAAAATTAACGAGATTATCGAGCACCAAATTCGCGTCGCACCAGAAGATTGGTTTTGGGTGCATAATCGCTGGAAAACGCCCCAGCCGAATTTTCTTCTCGCCCGATACAAACGCGGCGTCCACCTGCCGGCGGGAGTTTCACCTAACGACCTCAAGCCATTTCGAATTCTCATCCGTTCGAGCAACTGGCTGGGCGACGCTGTGATGAGTGTGCCGGCAGTCCGCGCGATCAAGCACAGCCGTCCCGACGCTCACGTCACAATCGCCGCACCGGAGAAGATTGCGCCGATGTGGAAGCTCATTTCTGAAGTGGATGCGATCATTCCATTGCTGAATGATTCGCTTTTCCCGGTTGTTTCGTTGCTCAAGCGACAGCCGGCTTTCGAGGTTGCGATTCTCTTTCCAAATTCGTTGCGCGTTGCCCTTGAATCGTGGCTGAGCGGAATTTCGCGCAGGGTCGGCTACCGCGGGCACTGGAGGAGATGGCTAGTGAATCAGACCGTGGCCCAGCCGCGAAAACCTGCTCCACTTGAACACCATTCGCTTCGATTTCTTCGGATCGCGCGCGAATGCGGAGCAGAGACATCAAGCATTCAAGCTCCAACCACCAATGCCGCACCTGCTATTGCGCATCAGGCGCTCAAAATTGGCCTTTGCCCGGGAGCAGAATACGGCCCTGCGAAACGGTGGTTACCGGAGCGATTCGCCGAGGCCGCCGCGAAAATTAGCGCAGGATCATCGGCGCAATGGATCTTGTTCGGAACGAAGAAGGAGGCGGAATTAGGCGATCGGATCGTGGCAGCGATCGGCGACCATTGTGTCAATCGGATCGGCCGTACCACGCTCGATCAACTCATCGACGAACTGCGGGAATGCCGTCTAGTGCTAACAAACGATACCGGCACGATGCACCTAGCCTCTTTACTCGGCGTTCCCGTGATCGCCATTTTTGGTTCCACTGAGCCGCGTCTGACTGGGCCGCTTGGAAACGGCCACATAGTCCTTAGGCATCATGTCGAATGCAGCCCCTGTTTTCTCCGTGAATGCCCAATTGATTTCCGCTGCATGAAGGCGGTCAGCACCCAGGAAGCGGCTGATGCAGTGCTTTCGATTCTGGGCGAAAAACGTCAATGTGACACTTGAACACATACTATGGCTGCCCCGCGAATCCGGACAGATGTGCAAGTGATGTTTTTCGATACCGATTGCGGAGGCGTGGTCTCTAATATCGCTTATCTGCGCTTAGTTGAGATCGCGCGCACACATCTGGCCGAGGAACTAGGCCTCGGGCTCGCGGAAATGGCCGAAAAGCAAACGTACCCCGTCGTGGTACGCACCGAGATTGATTATCGCCGCGCAGCCAAACTCGGAGATCGACTGGTAATTGAAGGCTGGCTCGATCAGGTCGAACACGTGCGGTTCTGGTGCGGATTTCGAATTACACGAGCGCAGGACAACATGTTGATCGCGACGTGCCGACAGATGCTCGCACTGGTCGAGATGCCATCGGCGAAATTGCTCCGTTTGCCCAATCATTGGCAGGAATATCGGAAAACCGACTCCGCGCAGTATGCCAAAGGCGAATGTCAAATCGGAATTGTTTCCGGCGAAGAACGCATCGAATGACCGCAGGCGCACGAACCTTAACGGTCGAAGAAACTCTGCTCGAGCCGCCGGTGCTGCCTCCGCCGCCGACGCGTCATGCATTGTTGGCGATTCTAGTTGCTTTAGCGGCGCTGTTGCAAGTGGGCACGATTGGCAGTGGCGATTTGTACAGCGAGACGGAAGGGCAATATGCGGGGGCCGCCCGCGAAATGGTCGAAAGCCATCAATGGCTTCTGCCCACAAACGACGGCGTCCCGCGCTTGCAAAAACCGCCGTTGCTCTACTGGCTCATTATTATCTCCTTAAAGCTTTTCGGCATAAAGGCCGCAGCCGCCCGGCTCCCGGTCGCGCTCGCGGTCGTCGCCCTGGTTGCCTTGATTTTTCTCATTGGGGAAAAGCTCACTGATTACTGGCGCGGCTTCATTGCCGGTCTGATTTATCTCAGCTTCTGCGGCACATTTCTGCTCGCGCGCATTGTAATGCCCGAACCGCTCGTCAGCGCATTCATCGCGGGCGCGATTTTTTGCGCGGTTTGCGGTTATCAGCGTCGGCGTCACCGGCGAGTGTGGTTCGCTGGCTTTTGGATTTGCTCGGCCTTTGCTTGTTTGACCAAGGGTTTACTCGGTGTCGTTTATCCGGCGGCGATTCTTGTTTTGCTTTCAATGTTCTATCGCGAAGCGCGGGTGCGATTTCGCGCGCTTTTGCGATGGGAATATCTGGTGGTCTTTCTATTGATTGTCGCTCCCTGGCATATTTGGGCGGAACGCCATTTTCCCGGTTATTTTCGGTATCTGATCAGCTCTGAATGGTGGGGTCATCTGCGCGGGCTGTCCGACGAGACACATGATTATAAGGGAATGCCTGCGTACCAATTTCTCGTCCTGCATTTGGCCTGGTGGTTTCCGTGGTCCATCGCACTGCTCCCCGGCACAATTTTCGGCTGGCGCCGCGTGATGCGGCCGCATGAGATCAATTTCGCTGATGCGTTGCCGCTCTGTTGGATGGCCGTTATTTTTGTGCCGCTGCTCTTTTTGGGGCAACGACAGGATTATTATTCGATGAGTATGTGGAGCGCCCTTGCGCTGTGGGCGGCCGTTGCATGGGACCGCATGTCTCTGAGGCTACGCGCCGCGGGAGTAATCGTCGTGGGTCTCATCGGACTGATGAGTGTGATGGCGGTATTCTTCCTTAACGGTGCCGCGCACCCTGTAAACAGAAACTGGGGGACGATGGACGAACGGTGGACGGCATGGAGGGCATTACATGAGATGCCGATGTCAACGTGGGTTGTAATTCGACCGGTGTTCGTGACCACGGGGGTATCGCTTCTGCTCTTCTCACTCGTGGCGCTCTATTTTGTTTTCAAAGGCCGTGAGAGACTCGCTGCCGTTACGTTGGCTGCAGCGATGCTTCCCAGCGGACTTAGCATGATGGAAGGGGTCGCGCGAACCGCGCCTTATTTCTCGCTCGCCGACGTAGCGCGATATCTAAATCCGCGCCTCGATGCAGGAGGCGATGCGATTTTTGAAGGGTCCTTCGACGACAGCAGTAGCCTTGTTTTTTATCTGAACCGCAAGTTTCTCCTTGTTAATCAAAACCGCCAGAGAACCGCGCCGATCGGGAGACCCTCGATCGATATTTTCGTAGATGAAGAGGCGGTGTTGGAGAAGTGGGCTCAACCCGATGCGGTTTATCTCATTGTGGAGCTAAGCCGGGCGGATTACTGGAAACAGCTATTGACCAGCCGGTTTCACGTTTATCACCAGGTTATCATGTCGGGGACGCACATCGTGCTTAGTAATCAACTCTAGAAGTGCATCGGGTCATTCGGAGTTGGTTGACTGAAAAGTTCCAAAGGAAGACGGCCGTTCCTTGAAATACTCTTCGGCTGGCTTAATTTGGCGCCTCATTTCCGTTCTAACTCTTGTAAAGAATTTAACGTTTTACGCGCACCCATGTCACAACACCGCAGTTTAAAAGGGGCGAGCACCATTGCCGCGAGGCGAAATGTGCTGAAACGCTTCGAACGTGTCGAGCTTCTGAAGAAGCGCGGCCAGTGGAAAAAAGACAGCAAAGTCATTGGCCTGCCAAAAACGAAGCCCGACGTGTAAGTCGCAATCGTTGAATCGATACATCGTTAAATCGGCGCGACGATTCACGATTTAACGAATTACGAATCACATTGTGCGCTTGAACCGTTTCCTCGCCGCTGCCGGCGTTGGGTCGCGGCGATATTGTGACAAGTTGGTAGCGGCGGGTCGTGTCACCATCAACGGTAAAATCTGCACAGACTTCAGCGCACAACCCGGCCGGCGCGATTACGTCAAAGTCGACGGTAAACTTCTTCGCGTTGCTCCACCGTTAACAATCATGTTGCACAAGCCTGCCGGCTTTGTGTCCACCCGAAGAGATCGGCACGCGCGCGACACGGTGTTTGATCTGCTTCCGAAAAAATTTTCCAAGCTCTTCAACATCGGGCGTCTGGACGCGCAAACTGAAGGTCTGCTTCTTCTCACAAATGATGGCGAACTGGCACAGCGGCTCACCCACCCGCGTTACAAAATCGACAAGGAATATGAGGTGACGCTGGATGGGCCATGGGACCCGGCACTCGCGCAGAAATTGCTCCGCGGAATCTTTCTAGACGGTGAGCGAGCCAAAATCGTGCGATTGCACTCCGTCTCGCCGACGCACTTGCGCGTTGTGTTGCGTCAGGGAATTAATCGCCAGATTCGCCGCATGTTTGAAGCTCCTGGGTACCGCGTCAAACATCTTAGCCGTGTCCGAGTCGGAAATCTCCGGCTTGCCGATCTGCCGCGAGGGCATTGGCGTGTACTCACGAAACGGGAACTAGAAGGCTTGCATTTGCCACGTCGCAGCGCCGTTGTAGCCGCGGGCGCTGACCGCGGTAATCAAAAGCACGGCAGCTCACCAAAGGCCAAGGTCAACGCCCTCGGCTACAGCTGACATGAAACTCGACGATTGTAACGCTCTCATCACTGGAGCTTCCGCCGGGATCGGCCGCGAATTTGCCCGGCAACTCGCCGGACGTGCGCGCTCTATGATTTTGGTCGCGCGACGTGAGGAAAGATTGACCGAGCTGCGTGATGAACTGCAACAGCAGCATCCAAAGCTTGATGTTCAGATTCGAACCGTCGATCTCGCTAATCTTGCCCAATTGAAGGAGTTGATGGAGTCGCTCAATCGCGACCAGGTAGATGTCGATCTTCTGATTAATAATGCCGGACTCGGCGACGCCGGGCTCTTCGCAACAAGCGACCCGACTCGCGACGAGCAAATGCTGTTGGTCAACGTGGTGGCGCTTACTTCAATCGCTCGCCATTTGCTTCCGCAGATGATCGCCAAACGGCGCGGCGGGATCCTAAATGTTAGTTCGTCGGCTGGTTTTCTTCCGATTCCTGGCGACGCCGTTTATGCCGCTACCAAAGCGTATGTGACAAGCTTGTCTGAAGCGCTTCGGGCTGAACTCCGAGGCACAGGCGTGAGCGTATGCGCTCTGTGCCCGGGTCCTGTGCACACGGAGTTCCAGGAAGTTGCAAACCGACCTGGCCGCAAAGTGAAACCGGGACCAGGTCCTGATTTTCTTCAAGTCTCGACCGAACAAGTCGTGCGCGAAGGGCTCGCAGCGCTGGAAGCAGACCGGCCAATGGTGATTCCTGGATTTGTAATGAAGTTTGCAATGTTTGTGAGTCGACTAATCCCGATGCCAGTCTTGCGCTTGCTATTCCGGCTTTCCCCGGTCCGAGGCTGACCGGTGTAGCCTCGCATGAGATGTGTCTGCAAACTCGCGCCGAGAGCGCTAGAGATGGAACCAGTTGTGCTCGCTAGAAAAGACGGCGCGCGTCGTAAGAATTTCTGATCCAGTCACAAGTACGACTACTCCGATGATCGCCGCCAGCGGCAACAGCGAGCTCCTCGACCAGCGGAATAGAAATGCAATGCCATAGACGTACAACAAAGCGAAGGGAATGAGCGCGCCACTCAGCAATCGACCTGACGTGAAGTAGGGATGCGTCCGTGAGGGATTAATGCAGTTGCCAAAATCGAACTGGATTGAAAGTAACGCCATGAATCCAACAGATACGATGAAGCTTAACACGGCAATTCCAATTGCCTGCCGTTGAAACGTGGAAAAGCCGCTGTTCTTTCGCAATCCAATCACTGCCGCGAGAAGCAGTGCCAGAGAGGAAATTGCATAGAATCTGTCGGCCATCGGCCAACGTAACATTTGTCCGTGCCATTTAACCTCTCCCCGCCAGAAACTCGTAACGAGGTCTCTCCAGAACATCCAAAAACCTTGCACTGTAAAAATCGGATGGTGCCACCAATCCGTAAACGGTTTTCGTGTCCAGCCGAGCAAAGCAATTTTCGCTGTTGATCCGGTCACGTCACCAAACTGATGCTTCGTCCATAGCATCCAACTGCAAACCGGAATTGCAGCACAGATCACAACTGCTCCAAGCATTATCATGCCACTGCGCGGCACGCGCCGGATCATCGGCAACAATCTTGCAAAGACCACGACCAGCGCGACTGCAATAAGCGGCAAATTCGAGAGCTTTGTCAGGTACGTGGCTGCGATCGTCAAACCGGTGGATGCTCCCAGCAAGAAACCTGGCGCGTTCGTTCGCAACCATTGCAGCAGGCACACAAACAACGCACCAAAGCAGACGGGCGACAGGACATCATTGTTCATCGCATAAAACACATTTTGAGGAATGAAAGCCAGCAGAAGCGGCACGCCGATATGTACATCCAAGCGTTCGGGTGCGATTATGCGCGCAGCCATGTAGCCCAACCAAACCACGATCGCGATTAGCGGAACATTCAGGAAGCGAATCCAGTACAAGGATTGGATTCCAGCGAGCCCGATGTGCTTTCCAATCCACCACCAAAGACTCGCAATTATGTAATAAAGTGGCGGCTGAGAGGATTCGAAATTGATTTCGCTGGTCCACGCAGCTCTTGTCGCCGCAATCTCCGGCTCAACTCCGGGGCCAGACATCTTCCATAAAGGCGGCGGGAATTTTGCGCCCGGAAACTGATCTGAAGTGAACAGGAACTCCGGTGAGGCGTACGGAACAATCCAGCTGAGACTCTCTTCCTTGAGAGGCTCGAAAGCGCGCGGCAAACGTCCCCCCGAATACTGCGTGATTAGGTCGAAATGCAGGTCTTCATCAATGTTGCTAAAAAATGGAAAGGCGGCTGACAAAATTAATACGCGAAGAGCCGCAAGGAAACAGAGTAGCAGAACCAGGAGGCTTTCGTTCCTAGTCGCGAATGCTCTGAATTCGCCGGAAATATTCACGATCGCCAAATGTAAACAAAAGCGGCGGTCGTGCCCGACCGCCGCTCACAACGCTTTTTGCAGGCTACACACCCGCTACAAGTCTACGAGGATTTGTATTTGACCGAGCAACCGTATGGTTTGGTTTGCGGCGTGCTGACAGATTTGCCTGCCAACGATTCATCTAACGCCGCCTTAACATAGTTGGTAGAACTGGGAATATCCGCCGGATTTGGCGACGCTTTGCTGTCGATCGCGCCTTCGTAGGCGATTTTCCCTTCGGGATTAATTATTACCATGTTGGGCGTGTTTTTGGCGCCATAAGCGCGACCGACTTTGCCGTCCGGATCGAGCAGCAATGCGGTCTCATGCGTCTTCCACGATGCACTGATCTTCTGCGCCTGTTCCGGCGTGATGTTGCCTTCCGTACCGGGCGCGTTGGAATCAATGGTCAGCCAGACCACTCCTTTGCTCGTGTATTGATCCTGCAACTTTTGCATGTTGCCGCTGCCGTAATGCTTCTTCACAAATGGGCATTCCGGATTAAACCATTCGAGCACGACGTATTTACCCTTGTATTGCGAAAGCGAGTGCGTCTGGCCCTTTGCATCCGGGAGCGAAAAACCCGGAGCAGCGCTGCCCACTGCCGGCGGCTCCAAGGCAAAGGCCGCGATAGCGATCATTGATGTAAGAACGGTTAATGTGATTTTCATGTTCATAGATTCATTAGAAAACATAGTTTCTGAGATGGTTCAATTTTCCCACGAGTAAGACATTGGCAATGGCCGGAAGAATTTCAAATGTGACTCAGCTCGCATTCGAAGAAACTTACCGGCCTTTATAACCCGTACTCTCTACGCCGGCGCATTCACGCCGGTGCTTACAAAAATCTGAGGCATTGTCTATTGCGAAGCGACTTTGCGCGCGGCGATGTCGAGTTTTTCCAGGACCATGCTTTTGGTCAACAACTCCGGAAAGACTATTGGCTCTTCGCTTTTCCCGGGATAAAGCACGTACAGCGGCACGCCAGGCCGCCCGAATTGTTGCAACAATTTTGTGATGACCGGATCGCCGTTGGTCCAGTCGGCTCTTAGTTTCACGACGCCGCGACGTTGAAATGCTTCCCGCACCTCCTGACTTTCAAGAACGTTGGCCTCGTTGAACTTGCAGGTAAGGCACCACGCGGCGGTGAAATCGACAAACACCGGATGGCCTCGTTCCAATTCTGCTTGCAACCGATCGGGCGCGAACGCCTGCCAATCGCCTCGAAGTCGTGAATCGGTGGCAGCGACGCTAGCAGAGTAAAATTTGTCGCCGATGAAATAAACGCCACTCGCGAACACGAGCACGAGCATTAACACGACCGCTACACTTCGCTTCGCGGCGGATGCTGTTGGCACAACAAACGCGCCTTTTATCCAGCACGCGACACTGATTACCAGCAGGAAAGAGCTGGCCCAAATCGCTCCTTCCAGACCACGCTGGGCGCCGAGCACGTAAAGGAGAAAGAGCAGCGTCGCCAGCAGCAGAAAACCCATGAATTGTTTGACATGCATCATCCAGGAGCCGGGCTTTGGCAGAAACCGCAGCCAGGCGGGTTGAGCGCTCAAAAGCAGATAAGGCGCACTCATACCGGCGGCGATTGCCACGAACATCGCCAAAATGATGGGGGGCGACTGTGAAAACGCGAACCCAAGCGCGGTGCCGAGAAATGGTGCAGTGCAAGGTGTGGCCAGCACTGTGGCGAACACGCCTTGGAAAAATGAGCCGAGATCGTCTTTGCGCTCGGTTGTCGAAAGCAAACCGCGCGTCATGCTTTGCGGCAAAGAAATTTCGAACACACCGAAGAGATTCAGGGCGAATACGAGGACAATCACGCTCAGCGCGAGAACGAAATAGGCGTTGGTAAATTGAAATCCGCCCCAGGTTACGTCGCGCCCCGCGGCTTTGAGTGCGATCAGCAGCAGCGCAAGTGCGATGAACCACGAAAAAATGCCCAGCGCAAAAGCGATGCCGCTCCGTAAGATTTTCTGCCGACTCTGGCCCGCTTGTTGAATAAATCCGAAAATCTTCAGCGAGATCACCGGCAAGACGCACGGCATCAGGTTCAAGATGATGCCGCCGAGAAAACCAAAGAGTAGAAAAGTGAAGATGCCTCGCACAGGCGCAGGATGAGCCGCCGAAACAATCGACGGAGGTGTAATCTGCCACGCTGCCCGATCATCGCCGTTTGGCTGATGGAAAAAAACGACAAGGCCCGCCATGGCCGACACACTCTTTCCTGACGATTCAATCGGAATGCGGAACAGAATTTGATTTTTGTTGCGTGACTCGATCGTTGGATGACCGACCACAGTGCCCTGCTCCGGTAACGGAAAAAAATCGACTGCGGGATAATTTGCGAGCGGGACGCTTGCGACTTTTAGCCGAAGATCAAATCCAGCTCGACTCCATTCGGCAGTCGCAGCGTCCGCTCCCGGCCAGTTTTGCGGCAACAAACGGCGATAACGCGCAAAGAGCTCCGTGTTCGCTGGCTGGCTGGTTGTCGATATCGGCAACTCCAACTGTAACGTTTCACCCCCAGGAATGCAGATTTTCTCGCAGACAAGCCAGTTTGCCTCCGCAGAAAGTTTGACAGATGACTCGTCAATCTTCGACGATGGCGTGATTTCCTGTGTGAGCAGGACTTCGTTTTCGTATCCGTAAGTTTCAATATCACCGGGGTCGATCGTCTTCAGTGGAATCGGCCATTGAATCTCACCGATTTTCCAGCCCTGTGGCAGCTTCCATTTCAATTCTGTCGGAAGACCGGCGTCACCAGAAAATTTCCAGTAAGTGTGCCAGCCTGGAGCCATTCGCAGCAGCAACCCGACAGTAAACGCCTTTCCGGGCACAATCGCGCTCGCGTCGGCCAGGAGTTCCGCTTTGACGAGTTGTTTTCCTTGATACGTCTGGCCGAGGCCGTGCGGCACGGTGGCAACAATCAACCAGCAGAAAAGCCACCAAGCCGCAAATCGCGATGGCACTCTCATGCTAGTAGGTAACATTCCGCAGACTGTACGGCAACGGTAGGGAGGCCACCGCCGGGGCGTTCCGCAACTTACGGAACGATAAAAATCTTATCGGTCCACGGATCTTTCACTTTGGTTCCGGACGCGTAACCGCTCACATCGACGTATCTTCCGCTGGAATCAAAGGGGCTGAACACATACCCAGGCTTGTCAGGCACCGCTTTGGCAGTCGGCAATTGCGTCTGCGGATATGAAGCCTGCGCAGATGACGATTTTGGATTTGTCTGTGTTGTTTCGCTGCGAGCGACCTGCGAAGTTGTTCTGGCCGAGCTTTGACTGCTTTCTGCCTGGTGCTTCGAGCGGCGCCGGGGCGCCGCCGCGACCTCCGACGTTGAAACGGGTTGACCAGGCTCCGTGACATCCGATGACGCTGCCTCTGTGGTTCCAACCATCTTTGGTTCACCACGTCCCTTTAGGGCGTAATGCACCGGCGCAGTAGCGACCCGATACGAGCCGACGGCAACGTCGCGGGTTACATGGTAAGAAGTCACTGCGACGTTGCGGGTGGTTCCACATCCAGCAAGTAAGACCGCCGCAATGAGCAAAGCTCGTTCCATTATGTTCATTTCGTCTGTTACAGATGCGCCGCCATCGCGATCTGTTCAATCATTTAATCGCCACAATATCAGCAAGCAGACCTGAGATCTGCTCCCCGGTTGTCGACCATGAACACATCAGACGATAAACGTCGGGCTCAATAAATTTATAAAAACGCCAGCCGCGAGCGTGGAGACCGCTGGCGAGCCGCTCATCCATCGCCACAAAGACTGCGTTTGCGTCGACTGGAAATACGCTCTCGATTCCTGCTTCCATTCGGAGACGAGTCGCAAGCCCGCCCGCCGCCCGATTTGCATGCTGCGCGTTCCGTAGCCAGGCGTCTCTGTTTAAGAGCCCCAGCCACTGGGCAGCGAGAAAACGCATCTTCGATCCGAGGTGCCCGGCCTGTTTCGCTCGATAGTCAAACTCGCGTGAAATCTTCCTATCGAAAAAAATCACCAACTCGCCGGCAGTCGCCCCATTTTTTGTCCCTCCAAAACAAAGGACGTCAACTCCAACCTTCCACGTGATCGCTTTGGGCGCGCAGTTAAGCGATGCGATTGCGTTGGCGAAACGGGCGCCGTCCATGTGGAGGAACAGTTGGTGCGCGCGCGCCAAATCGACGATGGCCGCAATTTCGTCGCGCCTATACACTGTTCCGAACTCGGTCGCTTGCGCAATGCTGATCGCGGCCGGCTTGTGCGAATGCAACTCGTTCGGGCGGGTAAGCAGCGCTTTGACCTGGCCAGCGTCGATTTTCCCATCGGCGCCGCCGACCAAAAGCAGTTTTGATCCTCCTGTGAAAAATTCAGGCGCGCCGCATTCGTCGGTCTGAATGTGAGAATGCTGATGACAAATCACGCTCTGGAACGGCTTGCACAGCTGCGCAAGCGCCAGCGCGTTCGCCCCTGTGCCGGTGAAAACAAAATAAACATCGCAGTCGGTCTCAAAGATTTCACGGATTCGATCGCACACACGCGCAGTCCAGCGGTCCTCGCCGTAGGATGGCGCGTACTGCAAATTGGCTTCCTGCAATGCGGCCCAGGCCTCCGGGCAAATCGGTGCGACGTTATCGCTCGCAAATTCATGGCGCTCCACGATCATCTCGCTTGTTTGCTACGCGAGTTTTTGCGCCGGATCAATCAACACAAAAGAGATTGCCTGACAGCTCAGAGCCCTGGGCCTCCGAACTCTGCCAGGCAAATCTCGTTCGATTTGCTCTTCAAATCGCGTGCAGCCGCACAGCGGCGGACTAGTTTCGTAAATGACGGCCGTCCAAAACGAAATTGAGCGGCGCGGCAGCCGCATCTTCGAGCTGGTCGATAAGCATCCAGAGCCGCTTTTCAGCAAGGCGGGATTGTATCAGCGATTAATGGCGCTCTCCATGCGCGACGAGCAGTTCAAGGTGCAACTGTTTCGGTTTGTCGATGTCTTGCCCTCGCTGCGCGGCTCCAGTGAAATTATTGAGCATCTCGATGAATATTTCTCCGATAACGGTTTTGGTCCGCTTGTTGATGCTGGCGTTCGGCTGGCACGCATTGTTCCGTGGGTGAGCGGGCCACTCCTGCGCTGGAACGTTTCTGGAATGGCACGCCAGTTTATCGCCGGAAGAAATCCAGACGACGTGATGGCTACATTGCGCAAGCGCCGCGCGCAGAAAATTGGCTTTACGGTCGATCTTTTGGGAGAAGCCGTCGTAAGCGAAGCGGATGCGGATAAATATGCGGCGCGTTACCTGGATTTGCTGGAGAGACTCGCGCAGGAAACAAAAAACTGGACCGACCCATTGGGGAAGAATTCGGAGCTTTTTCCAGTCGTAAATCTGTCGGTTAAACTTTCCGCGCTCTACTCGCAGATGAATCCGGCGGATCCTGTCGACGCTATTGCGCATCTCGCGCCGAAGCTGAGGCCGTTTCTGAGACGCGCTCGAGAGCTCGGGGCGTTTATCAATTTCGACATGGAAAGTTACGCGCACAAAAATACCACGCTTGAGCTCTTCAAAACGATTTTGATCGAGAACGAGTTTAAAGATTGGCCACATGCCGGGATTGTTATTCAAGCGTATCTGCGCGATTCGGAAGCCGACTTGCGCGAACTGATCGACTGGGGCCGCACACGAGGCACGCGCTTCGCCGTGCGACTGGTCAAGGGCGCATACTGGGATTACGAAACAACCAAATCCCTGCAGAACGGCTGGGCTTGTCCGGTCTATTTTCAGAAGTCGCAGAGCGACGCAAACTTCGAGACTCTCACGCGATTACTTTTAGAAAATGAATCGATAGTTACCGCTGCCTTCGGATCGCACAACGTTCGCAGCATCGCCCACGCACAAGCGCACGCGGAGGAGTTCGGGATCGACCGCAGCCGCTTCGAGTTTCAGCTCCTCTACGGCATGGCCGGCCCAATCAAGCGGGCACTCGTCGAAATGGGTTATCGTGTCCGGGAATATTGTCCCGTCGGCGAACTGCTTCCCGGCATGGCATATCTGGTTCGACGACTGCTCGAGAACACGTCGAATGAAGGATTTCTGCGCGCGAAGTTTGCCGAGAACGTCTCGGCGAAAGAATTGCTGCGCGATCCAAGAGAGTTAATAAAATTAAATGGAGCGAACCCGATGAAATCACAAACCACGATCACCACGCAAAATCAGCATCGTCAAAATAGCGGTTCGGTTGACACTGCCCCGGACGATGTTTACCGAAACTCACCGCTCGTGAATTTCGTCTACAAAGACAACCAGAACAAAATGCGCAGCGCACTGCGGGAAGTGCGCAATCGCTTTGGCGAAAAATTTCCGCTCGTCATCGGCGGCGAAAAGGTGTGGATCGATCAGCTCACACCTTCAGTGAATCCGAGCGCTCCGGACGAGATTATCGGATATGGATCCGAAGCGGGAATTCCCGAAGCGGAACGGGCAGTCAAAGCTGCGCGTGAGGCATTTGGCAAGTGGAGCCGCACATCGGTCGAAGAGCGGGCGCGGTTGCTGGAGCGCGCCACAGATATCATGGAACGGCGCCGATACGAACTGTCGGCGGTTGAAGTCTTCGAAGTAGGCAAACCATGGAACGAAGCGGATGCCGATATCCGCGAGGCAATTGATTTTTGCCGCTTTTACGCGGACCAGATGCGCCGTCTCGGGCGCCCGAAGCTTACACAGCGGGTTCCCGGCGAGGAAAGCTACCACCACTACTGGCCTCGCGGTGTCGCGTTCGTGATTGCGCCGTGGAATTTTCCGATCGCCATCCTCTGCGGAATGGCGTCGGCTGGAGTCGTAACGGGTAACAGCGTGATCATGAAACCGTCCGAGCAATCGATCGTGTGCGGCGCCATGCTTATGCAAGTGTTCGAGGAAGCGGGCGTTCTACCAGGCGTTTTGAATTTTCTGTCCGGGCACGGATCTGTGATCGGAGCCCATTTGGTCGACCACAAAGACGTTGATTTGATCGCGTTCACCGGATCGCGTGAAGTCGGTCTAAAAATTTGGGAGTCGGCTGGTATCACTCGACCCGGTCAGCGCGAGCTAAAGCGGGTCATTTGCGAGATGGGTGGCAAAAATGCGATGATCGTGGACTCTGACGCCGATGTTGGTGAAGCAGTTGGCTATTCGATCTATTCGGCGTTTGGTTATCAGGGACAAAAGTGCTCTGCGCTATCGCGTCTGATTCTTCTTGAGGAAAATTATGATCGCGTGATGGAACGCTTGATTCCAGCCGCAGCGAGTCTGCGCATTGGTAACCCTGAAGAACCGGGGATCATGGTCGGGCCGGTGATCGATGAAGCCGCTTACCGGCGCATTCTGGATTATATCGAGGTGGGCAAAAGCGAGGCCACGCTTGCCTATCAAGCAAAGGAACTCCCGCCGCAGGGTTATTTTATTCCGCCCAGCATTTTTACGGACGTCAAACCAAACATGCGCATCGCGCGAGAAGAAATTTTCGGCCCGGTGCTGAGCGTGTTAAAAGTGCGCGATCTCGATGAAGCGCTCGACGTTGCCAACGGCATCGATTACGCATTGACGGGCGGATTTTTCTCGCGCAGCCCGGACAACATTGAGCGCGTCAAAGCTCAACTGGAGGCAGGCAATGTTTATATCAATCGTTCATGCACCGGCGCGATTGTCGGGCGTCATCCCTTTGGGGGATTCAAAATGAGCGGCAGCGGTACCAAGGCCGGTGGCGAAGATTATCTTCTGAACTTCCTTGTCCCGCGCGTGGTGACCGAAAACACTACTCGACACGGCTTCGCGCCGGAACAGACGCCGGAATACCGCGACGAGTTTCTCTGGCCAAGACCGAACTAAAACTTCAGGCAAACAGTTACGGCCGCCCTTTGCTAAGCAACTTCACCACCGTGACGACCATGTACAGCACTGGCCAGGCGGAGGTCAGAACAATCAACCCAAATACCGCCATCTCCTTTGCCCGTTCTCGCGCGGCTTCGAGCCGGTATTGGCGCCCTAAATTGTAAAAATTGCTGAAATCCGATTTGTCCTCTCCATCATAAGGAGAGAAATACCCACCGTGCCAGTGGCCAAAACCGGAATGGAAACAGTAGTCCGTCGGCGGGAATCGCCCCTTGCCGTCCATGGAAGGACTCCTCGGTTTCATAGCCTCTGGCCCACAACTCGTCCGGAACCGCGAGCTATGATACCACGTTAAAAAAAGGAATCAGCCTGAAAAATTACTGGCAGATCCCCGCCCGCGGGGAAAACATCTCAGCGCAGCCAACTCGGAACGACTAGCTCCACCGTACTCGCCATTGACATGGAACCCGTCACTTCTTACATCATCGCTTCTGTTCAGCGTAGCGGTACGCATTTGCTTTGCAGCATCCTTCGAAGCACCGAGGTAGCCGGCTCGCCGGGTGAGTTTTTCTTATGCAGGCCTGGGGAAACTTGGGAAGAACGCTCGGGCACTTCGTCGCGCGCCGCATACCTCGAACACGTGCTACAGCAAAACACGACTTCCAGCGGCGCGTTCGGCGCTGTCGTGATGTGGAGTTATCTCGACCGGATGCTGCAACTGTTGCAAGACATTCCCGCATACAGGAATCTCGCCGGATCGCGACTTTTGGCCGCTGTTTTTCACGACCCCAAATACATCTGGATGCGCCGCCGCAACCGAGTCGAGCAAGCTGTATCGTGGGCAATGGCATGCCAGACAGGTGTATGGGCCAAAAAAAGGGGCGCAAACCCGAAACCGCGCGCTATGCCTCAGTTCGATTTCAAGGTGATCGACGAATGGTGCAAGCGTGTCGCCGAGCACGAAACGGCCTGGGAAAACTACTTTCGTGAGAATCAAATAGAGCCGCTTGTGCTCTTTTATGAAGACCTGGTCGAGTCCAAGCGTGCCGCCGCTAAACGCGTCCTCGAATTTCTGGGGTTACCATTTTCGCCAACTTTTGAAATCGCACCGTCGTTTCAAAAACAAGCTACCCGAATGTCGGACAAGTGGGCAGCAGCGTACCTGAAGGAAAAAAGGAAGAAGACCAGGAAACTCGCGCGCATCCTGCGGCGCATCCGGATCTGAATAACAAATCACAATTCGATGCCCTCGCATTTTCACTCGTTTGCGAACCGTATTGCTGCACTGTTAATGAAGGCGCTGTTTGGATGCGTTGCCCGCGTCCACGTTGTGCGGAGTGAAAATGCAAATCACGATGGCGGATTTTTGCTGGCAGCAAATCACATCAGTCATTTCGATCCATTCATCATTTCGTCAGCCATCGAAAGAAAAATCGACTGGATGACGATGGCGGAATTCTTTCGGTCTCCCGTTGTGGGATTTTTTTTGCGTGCGGTCGATGCATTTCCGGCAGATCGAGATCGCGCTGATCGAAAAACCATTCGGACTGCAATCGAGCGACTGAAAGCCAGCCGCGTCGTCGGTATTTTTCCCGAGGGCGGGATTCGCGATGGCGTACACTCGCTGCTCGAAGGCGCGCCGTTGCGGCCGGGTGCAGCGACGCTTGCGCACATCGCTCAGGTTCCGATTTTGCCCTGCGTCATCCTCGGCACCGATCGGCTTTACTCGATGAAATCTCGAAAGCTTTCGGGACTGCGTCGCACGCCGATCTGGATCGCATTTGGGAATTCAATCTCACATTTCCCGGAGCTGCAAAAATCAGAGGCGCGCGAGCGGATCGAATACGAACTGGCGGCGGCATTCAAGAATCTTTACGCCGAACTGCAACAAAAATTTCGCCTAACAACGGACGACTTACCGCACCCGCCGCGAGAGCGTTTTACAGAGCGCGGCCGCGTTCGCGCTTTAAAAAGCGGTCCGGTAGCTACCGCATCGCCGCACACCAAAATTGCACGTTTCGCCGCGAGCGGAATCGATGGATTTCTATGCGCGTCGATGAATCTCCTCCAGTCGCGGCACCGGCTGAACGGGAGCAGCCGTCAGGATATGGAGCATTACCTGGCTGGATGCGAACGGCTCACCGCGCCGGAATATTACGTCGCCCCGGATGACGTCGATCTTGCCAAACAGTTCGGGGATGGTCGCGCGACCGTCACATGGCGCAGTCCAATCGAGACAGCATTCCCCGCTAACAATATCGCGCGAGCGGATTTTTTTCCGTGCGGAAAAGGCACCAGCGCACCGACGGTATTTCTCTTGCACGCGCTTATGTCCGCGAGTCACATCGGGTATCGTCGTTACGCTGCGCGCTTTAATGAGCTCGGTTGGAATGCGTGCTTCGTGCACCTCCCGTACCATTACTCACGGGTACCGCGCGGCTATTGGAACGGTGAGCTCGCGATCACTGCCGATCTCATTCGCAACGCGGAGGGGTTGCGTCAGGGGGTAATCGAGACGCGGCAATTGATGGCGAAATTGCGCGAGCGTGGGTGCGAAGAGTTCGGTGTGTTTGGAGCAAGTTACGGCGGATGGATCGGTGCTCTCCTGGCGATGGTTGAGCGGGATTTTCGTTTCGTCGCGCTGATGGCACCGATCGTGAATGTCGAGCACGCAATCTGGGGGAGCCCGGCGTCGCGATTCATGCGACGCGAGTTGTTTCGCGCGAACATCGAACCGTCTCTCGTCGCTCGCCATTTTCATCTGAGCTCACCGCTGCATAGTGACCCGCTTTGTGATTCTGCTCGCGTTTTATTCGTAACCGGCGAGTTCGATTTGATCGCGCCAGCCGAGCAAATCGAGGCGATCCACCAAAAATGGCAGGGCTCGGAACTGCTGCGAGTGTGCCAGGGCCATTTTGGCTATCGCATGATGCGGGAAACGATCGCGCGGCTGAAGGAGCGTGGCGACTTGCCCCCAGGGAGCGGCGGTCTCTAGTCCGCCGTCCTAAAGCGGGGCGGATTGGAAACCGCCCGTCCTTGTTTCATTTGATTCCAAGAAACTTCAAACTTGGTCCAAGTTCGTTGAATGCCGCCTCTGCCAGCACATTGTGACCCGCCGCCGATGCATGCCACCCGTCGATGGGATGGAGTAATTCCGCGCGGCTGAGATCCGCTGTCGCGAGTGCGTGGGAATATCGCAATTGAATATTTTCTGTCTCCTCAAGTTCGCGATTCAAATCCGCCACCATCCGGCGCAGCTCTTCGTTCACCATTGAAGCCAAACGAATCAAATTGCGCCGGTAATCTGGATGAAAAGAGATCAAGTATTTGTAAGTCGTTTCCAGATGCGGATACAAACGTCTGTCCGATTGCCGACGACGTTCGACCGCCTCGCGACCTTTGAAATAGGATTCGAAATTTATCAGTCCGAAAACGACGACGGCCAAGCGATGCCTTTCAGTTCGCGCGCGCCCAAGCAAGCGGCGCAGTTCGCGCGCGTAATTTTGTCGGAACTGATGGCATTGATCGTTCAGGCGTGCCTCCGGCTCTTTGAGCTCATCGGGCGAACATCGCCATGCCCAGTCGACATTGTTGTGCCCGATTGAGATCAAAATCAGATCTGGAAAACGCGGCGCTCGCAGTAACTGAGTGATTTGTCCGGAAAAATTGCGCGTGCCGAGAATGCGGCGAAAAAAATTTGGCCGCTCAGAATCATGATCGACCAGCGCGCCGATGCCGGCACATTCGACCGCAACGAAAGGCGTGATCTCTTCCAGTCTTTTGGAAACGCTGCGAATGCCCGGGTGCGGAGAACCACTGCCGAGAAACCAGTTCCTTCCCCGGTAAGTGTGCGCCCGCCAGAAGGTGCTCCAAGGCGACGAGATGTAGGTGCCCATGCAGGCACTGTCGCCGAGCATGGCAACATGCGGCAGCCGCGCGACCAGCTCGTCTTGCGTGATCTCGCCACTTCGGTACGACAAGTAATCTGGGTGAAATTGCGATGCGGGATCAGCGACTCGCTCTAGAAAATTTGAGCTAATCATCGGAGCAGACTTCATGGATAGCGTCGCCTTTGCGATTCTCGATCTTCAATCGAGCCAATCCATTGTGTCGAGCAACCGCTGAAACTGCGGATCATCTGCGGATAGTGCGGGCAACCACTCGCCGATTCGCTCTCGTTTCCACCAGCCTCTCTCGCCAATCGGCGCGAACCGATAACGAAAAAGTCGAGCCCGAACGTAATGAGGCGGTCCGTCGGGGAAGGGATTGTTCGCCAAGAGCGAGAGTGTGCCGCCATCGTTATGCAGAAGTTTCCAGACAAAATGAAGCGTCCACGGATAGTCTGCGGGTGAAGCCATCGCAGCGAACCAGATTTGCCAGTCGATCCGTGGTTGATACGGCGCGACGAACGGCGGTCGCCGGTTAGGATCGCCCGGCTTGGCCTTGAACTCGTATTCCTTCCATTTGGTATCACTGGTAACCAGCGCGTCGTCTGTTCCTTCAAAGATAATTTCGTCACGTTCGCGCTCGACCGTGCCAAATGCGCCGTACGTATTCACGAGATCGAGCGGATCGTAGGAGTAGTTCATGAGTTGACGGCCGGAAACAAGGTTTAGCACGGGCGCGACGCTCAGATAGACAACCACGATCGATAAACCGAGCGCGATCGTGTTGTTGATGCGAGACGGCTCTGATTCCTCAGCCGCTCGTTCGGCACGCCTAACTAAAGCCCTCGGTAAGAAATGGCGCAGGAAGGTATCGTCAAAGCACGCCAGAAACGGAATGATCGTGACGTAATTGAGGAAGGAAAGATTGCCGCTGATGATGAGAAAGATTTGGAAAGTAACAAGCAAGATACCGGCGATGTGTCTCGCCCGTCGCGGTCCAAACGAAAACCACGGCACGACCAGTTCGATGAAATGGTTCCATGCGGTCTCAAATTTGTGGAACCACAGCGGCGCAAAGTGAAGATAACGACTGATCGGGCTGGGTATCGGCTGCGTTTTGTAGTGATAGGAAAGGCAAGTGAGATCGCGCCAGCATGGATCGCCGCGCAGTTTGATCAGGCCTGCGCCGATCATGATCCGAAATCCAAGCCAGCGAAAAAGCCAGAAAACCAGGATCGGTGGCCTGCACTTTGGAAACGGCCGACCATCGAGTAATGGGCAGAGAAAGATGGATAAGAAGCCTGTCTCAAGCAGCTGAATCTCCCAACCATAACCGTACCAGATCTGCCCGACGTGAACGATCGACATGTAAATCGTCCACAGCACCGCGATCAGAATTGCGTTAGCGTAGCCGCCAAGAACAACCAGCGATAAACCGAACCCAATCCAGGAGAAGATCGACAATGCATTATCGGAAATCCCGAACCAAAAAAGCGTTGGCACTCGCAGCATGCCGGCAGTGCGCGAACCGAGTTGTGCCTGGATCACGCCAAGAAAATGATTAGCCGGCGTTAAGCCATGCTCCCCAACCAAGGGGACGAGTTGCTGCGCAGCAATCAGAAACGCCACCGCATAAACAAAACCAAGCAGCCGCAGAATGACGAATCGCGTCAGCCAATAAGAATTCCCGCGCGCGAAAAGCTTCTCCAGAAAGCTTTCGTCGTTCATCGAGACACGTTACGTATGCATCCTACAAAAGTTCAATGTTCTAACATCGAATGCGCGTGTCATCCCGAGCCGCGAAGACGCCGAGGGATCTCGCGCTGGGCGAGCCGTCACAGAAGGTAACTGGCGTGATCGTAGTTGCGGGAGGTCCCTCGCTTCGCTCGGGGTGACTGTGCGAACAGTATTCCGCATCACTAGGCGCGTTGACACTGAATGCGATGAGATTCAATTTTCTCCCCTTCGCGCCAGGGTAGCTCAGTGGTAGAGCAGGGGACTCATAAGCCCTTGGTCGGGAGTTCGAATCTCCCCCCTGGCACTCCCCTAGTCTTTCGGTTTGGAAAGGTATGGCTCCAACTCCTTTTCGCGACCCCGCAGCGCGGCCATAAAGCACACTCCGCTGTATTCCCTGACCGCACCAACCCAGCCTTCCTGATGAACGTAGCGCCACCCAGGAAACCGCAGTACCGCGCCGGTCTTAGTGTCCCGTTCTGCCGGAAACAGAAAGAGCTGCATCCGTTTTTCGGCGAGCCAGATTTCGGCAATGCGCCGCGATTCTTCGTCCTCGAACACCCGACAACCGATGGTCTGAAAATCGGCGAATTCGGCTGGGACGTCATAGTGCTCCAGCCCATGTTTCATAAAGAATAAATCGCTCAAGGTACCCGCTTCAGTATTTACGGGATCGAGCATGACCGGCCGCGTGGAGGCGGCCACGCTCAACAGTTTACGAGCGGTCGTTGATCCCGGAAAATCATGGAGACGACCAAGCAACTGGAACACCGACACTCCCGCGATGACCAAGACCGCGATGCTGATCGCAAGCACGGCGGGATTACGCACGATTTTCTTCCACGTCCACTTCGAGCCGACGGCCAAGTCTTTTTCAGAGAACCATTCGGCGGTTTCTGGCGGAATTGGGATGCGACGAACCAGCTCTGCAATGGCGCGATCGAAGTTCTGTTGATTGACAAAATCAGCCGAGGCGGCTGCGCGATACACGGCTGAGCGCATCGAACGATCGGCCAAACCGTCCTGGCTAATCGGCGCGCAATTCAAAAGAGCGCGTTGCCGTCGCAATAACCCGAAGGTTTTCATATCTGGCGTGGTTCAGGATGTTTTGCGTCCAGCCATGCCTGTAACTGCCGCCGCCCCTGCGACAGATACCGTGAGAGCACGTTCAGTTTGAGTTCGGCAATGTCGAGAATTTCGCAGTAATCGAATTCGTCGAGAAAGAAGAGCGCGAGCGCGGTCCTCTGAGGATCGGGCGCGTTAGAAATCCAAATTGCTAATTGCGTAGGCTCAAGCTGTTCAATCTGTAACGCGGCCTCCGGGGTCACATCGTGCTCGTCGAGTTCGAGTGGCTCTGGTTGCAGGTCCGTTTTGCTTGCTTCTAAAGAGCGCCAGCGCGCGTCACGGAAAAGCCAAAGCGGTTCCCTTGGCAGTTCTCCCTGAGCGGCGCGCACAGCCGCCTCCCGCAATGTCGTATGAAAGACTGCATGCGCTTTGCGTGAGTCGCCCAGCATCAGGAAACAAAAACGATACAGTTGCGGCAGATTTTGTTTTCGCTCCGGCACGCGTGATGTCCCAAAAAACTCTGCGCACTCTACGCACGTCCTGAGAATCGACAAGAGTTTGTGAGCGAGCGAGCTGAGATAGCGGCGCTAGAGCCTGCAACATCACTGTAAGTCGCGCAGGCGACGCGCTACTTCCTCCGCGTTCGCGCGGCTGTTGAACGCCGAAATACGAAAATAACCTTCTCCTTGCGCACCAAACCCAGCCCCCGGGGTGATGACCACATTCAGTTCACGCAGCATTCGGTCGAACATCTGCCAGCTCGTCAGGCCCTCCGATGTTTTCACCCAGATGTATGGCGCGTTTACGCCACCAAAAGCCTCGAGCCCGGCATCGGCGACGGCGTCGCGAAGGAGTTTGGCGTTTCCCATGTAATGAGCGATGAGAGCGCGCACTTGCTTGCGACCTTCTTGTGAATACAACGCTTCAGCGCCGCGTTGCACAGGGTAACTGACGCTGTTGGATTTGGTGCTCCAACGCCGCTGCCAAAGCGGATGGAGCGGTAACCGGCGACCGTTCTCCGTCCGCGCGAGCACCGATTTCGGCAGCACGGTAAACCCACAGCGCACGCCGGTGAACCCGCCGTTCTTGGAAAAACTGCGCAATTCAATCGCGCATTCGCGTGCGTCCGGCACTTCGAAAATCGAGTGCGGAATGTCCGCCTCAGAAATGTAAGCTTCGTAAGCAGCATCAAAGAGCAGAAGCGCATCGTGTTCGCGCACGTAATCGACCCAACGCGACAGCTGCACGCGCGATGCCACTGCCCCGGTTGGATTGTTAGGAAAACAAAGATAAACCAGATCCACGTGTTCGCGTGGCGGGTCCGGCACAAAATTATTTTCCGCCGTGCAGGCCAAATAAAGAATACCTTCGTAGCTGCCGTCCTTCATGCTAGGGCCGGTGTGGCCAGCCATTACGTTCGTGTCCACATAGACCGGATAGACTGGATCGGGGAGGGCCACTTTGTTTTGGTCGCCGAGAATGTCGAGAATGTAACCGCAATCGCATTTTGATCCGTCGGAGATAAAAATTTCGTCGTCGGCAACTTCAACGTTGCGGTCGCGATAATCGTTCTGCGCGATTGCCGATCTTAAAAATTCGTACCCGTGTTCCGGACCATAGCCGTGAAACGTCTCGTGATGGCCGAGCTCGTCGACAGCCCGCTTCATCGCTTCCACTGCCGCGCGCGGGAGCGGCTCGGTCACATCACCGATCCCGCATCGAATCAGCCGCTTTGCCGCTTTTGAATTCGCTTCGCAAAATTCGCGGACGCGCCGGCCGACTTCCGGAAAGAGATATCCGGACTGAAGCTTGAGGTAGTTTTCATTTAGGTAAGCCATATCTGTAGCGGCGCTGCGCCAGCACCGAATCCGTACAAGTTTAGCGGCGGTCACAGACCGCCGCTACAGGAGAACGCGCCAGGCGCTAATCAGTAGTTCTTCGCGACCGCGTCCCAATTTACCACGTTCCACCACGCCTTAAGGTAATCGGGTCGTCGGTTTTGATATTTCAGATAATATGCGTGCTCCCAAACATCGACCCCAAGAATCGGCGTGTTGCCATCCATTAAGGGGCTGTCCTGATTTGGCGTCGAAATGATTTCGAGTTTTCCACTCTTGTTTTTAATCAGCCACGCCCAGCCGCTGCCGAAGCGCTTTACGCCCGCGTCGGCGAATTTCTCTTTGAAATCATCAAAGCTGCCGAAAGCCGATTTGAGGTCGTCGGCGAGTTTGCCTTTCGGTTCGCCGCCGGCATTCGGCCCCATGATTTTCCAAAAGAACGAATGATTCGCATGGCCGCCGCCGTTGTTGCGCACAACTGTGCGAATGTCTTCCGGCACCGATTTCAGGTCGCTGATCAAATCTTCCACCGATTTCTTTTCGAGGTCAGCCTTGCCTTTGATCGCTTTATTGACGTTGTCGATGTAAGCCTGATGATGCTTGGTATGATGGATTTCCATCGTGCGCGCATCGATATGCGGTTCCAAAGCATCGTACGCGTAAGGTAGTTTTGGTAATTCGTAAGCCATAATCTTTACAGTTAGTTCGAATTACGCGCTACAACAGGTTTTATTTTTGCACCGGAATCTATCCGGCCCGCCCGGCGGTCGCGCCTACCCGTCGCAGCGATAAAAGCCTGCGCGCGTGCCCAGATCGTTGCGGTAGTTCACGTACGTTGCGAGAGCCAGTAGCGGAAAATTCTGGCGATACATGTCGTACTTCAGATAGAAGGTGCGCGGAAATCCTGTGCCTGTGATTTGCTCTTCATCCCACGAGCCGTCGGGCTTTTGCGATCGAAGCAGATAACGCAATCCTCGCTGAATACTGGGCCGATCGAGATCGCCGCACGCACAGATCCCCATTATCGCCCATGCGGTTTGCGATGCCGCGCTCTCGCCTATGCCTTTAGTGGATGGATTTTCGTAAGTCCCGCAGGTCTCACCCCACCCGCCATCGTTGTTTTGACAGCTCTCCAGCCAATCACGGCCGCGTAATATCCAGTCTTGCGGCATATCTTCGCCGATAGCGCGCAAGCCGCGTAGTACCTGCCAGGTGCCGTAAATGTAATTGACTCCCCAGCGGCCATACCACGAGCCGTCCTCATCTTGAGTGTCAACCAGGTATTTGATAGCGTCGCGGACGCACCTGGCGTTGCGATCAAACCCGATGTAACCAAGCAGTTCAAGGGTGCGCGCAGTCAGATCGCTGCAGGTTGGATCGAGAATCGCATTGTGATCGGCAAACGGCATGTCCTCCAGCCAGTGAGTTATGACGTTTTTGTCGAACGCTCCCCAGCCACCATCGCGACATTGGAAACTGAGTTGCCAGCCAAGCGCGCGACGAAACAGCTCGTTGAGTGACTGCCGGTCTTTGGGTTGAACCAGCCGCATCGCCATTAACACCATCGCCGTGTCGTCCGTGTCCGGATAATAAACATTGTTGTACTCGAACGCCCAGCCGCTAGCTTCGGGATACGGATTGTTTACCGCCCAATCACCACGTAGCCGCACTTCTTTGCTGATCAGCCAATCAGCGGCCTTTTCCAGCGCGGGATGCTCCGGCGAAAGACCGGATTCCGCCAGCGACACGATGTTAATCGCAGTGTCCCAAACAGGAGACCGACAAGGTTGAATGCGAAAATCTTCCGCATCATCGACAAACAGCCCCGCAAAATCTTTTTCCGCCTTGGCGTAAACCGGATTCGTTTTGGTGTAGCCGAGCACGCGCAGAGCAATCAGGCAGTTCAGCATTGCTGGATACACCGCGGCCAGGCCATCGCTGCCTTCGCCAATCCGTTCAACCATCCAGCGTTCCGCTTCTTCAAGCGCGCGCCGGCGCAGCGGCCGAATACGAAGCGGCCGCAGAAATTTGAAAATATCATCTACTCGCAGAAAGAAATTGCACCAGGTCCAGAACCTCTCGCTCCGAGGCAAACGCAAATCGCTTTGCTCAGTCCCGAGCGGGTACAGCTCGTGTAATTGCTTGTCGCCAGGCAAAACGCGAGTGGATTTGAAATGATTGATGATTGCCAGCGGCACGAGCATGGCGCGGCTCCATGACGACATTTTGTAAATGTGAAATGGCGCCCAACCTGGCAAGAGAACCATCTCTACCGGAATCGCGGGCAAATATTGCCATGGGAACTGGCCGAGCAACGCAAGATAAAGCTTACTGAACGTGTTCATCTGCGGAATGCCTCCGCGACGCATAATACTGGCACGCGCCTCGCGCATAAACGGCGCGTCCACCGAGCAACCGGCGAGTTTCAGGGCAAAATACGCTTTGACCGACGCGTTAATCTCGCTCGGTCCGCCGTGATAAATGTTCCACCCGCCATCCGGCAATTGGCGCTTGAGAATGTGGCGAATGCAGCGCCGCTGCAATTGAGCGTCGACTTCGCCGCACCAGTGCATGAAAACGACGTAGTCCGAACAAAGGGTGCTATCGACAATGAGTTCACCGCACCAATGGCCATCAGCTTTTTGCTGGCGCAGAAGATTCTCTTGTGCACGCCTAATAGCCCGCGTGATTTCGTCGTCCGCCGGCAAATAAGCCTCAGATATCTCGGCTGGCGCCCTCGGCAGCACTATCAACTCCCTCGAGGAATCCGGCATGTGCGTCTTACGAGGCTTGTGCAGTTGGTTCCGCTCGCTTCCCGGTGATGTGACCGTTTCCTGAACTTACTCCGTTAAAAGCGAGAACTTCACTGCCCCTGCCAGCAGCTCTGGGCTTCGCGCCAAAGTTGAATTTGATCGTTTTCCAAGTGTCGCCGCGCTGGGCTTGTAGCCCCAACGTTGCCGTCGGTTCGTAGCCGCAATGCACCATGCAATTTTCGCAGCGGCTGTCGCGAGCGACGCCGTTTACAACGCCATATCTGTCCCATTCAGTTTTCTCCAGCAGTTCGGCGTAGCTCGAGTAATGCCCATCCGTCATCAAATAACAGGGTCCCTTCCAGCCACGAATGTTGCGGGTCGGAATAGCCCACGCTGAACACGTCAAATCACGTTTGCCGGCTAGAAACTCAAAATACACTGGCGTTCCAAAGAATGTGTATTGTCTCATCCATTGCTCGACTTTTCGAAACTTCTCAATCGTCATCGCGCGGGTGAGGAAGAAGTTTTCCGGACGCAATTTGAGGCGTTTGATCATGTCTTTCTTGGCCGCGTCGTAATCGTAGCCCGGAGTGATAGTGTGACCATCGACGCCAAGATCGGAAAGGTAATCGAACATCCGTTCGATCTCTTCCATATCGCTTTCTTTGTAGACGGTGGTGTTGGTCGCGACTTGATAACCTAGCACCTTCGCCATTTTGATGGCGAGAACGCACTCCTCAAAAACGCCCTCGCGCTCCACGATCAGGTCGTGCGTTCGCTCAAGACCATCGAGGTGCACGTTCCAATACATCCATTTGCTTGGCGCGATCGTCGCTTTCGCCGAATCTTTCGGACCTTTGCGAATTTCAGCCGCGTCTTTCTCGTTCAGAAGGCCATTCGCCAGCAACGTCTCGATCTTTTTTTCCAGCTCTATCCGCAACTCCCCATCCGCATCCCGCAATTCTTTGGCCAACCATTCGCGCATTTTCTTGCGCATAAACATGGCGTTAGTGCAGATGTAAACGATGCGTTTTTGCGTGAGCAATCCTTCCACCAAGGCTTCGATGTGGGGGTAAATGAGCGGCTCGCCGCCGCAAATTGATACCATTGGGGCATTGCACTCCTTTGCCGCCGCGAGGCAGTCCTCCAAGGGCATCATGTCCTTGAGCGAAGTGGAATACTCCCGGATCCGCCCGCAACCGGTGCATGTCAGGTTACACGTGTGCAATGGCTCGAGCTGAAGAACCGTGGCGAATCTCTTCGTACCACGCAGTTTATGCCCGATCACGTAGGCCGCGATTTTCACTGTAAGCGGTAACGGAAATCTCATGGGAGCGAGGATAGTAACAACTGGTTCCGGCGTGTCAACGACCCGAGGTAAGCGCCCAGTTTGTTAATTTGAATCGACCTTCGGCCCGTGTTTGGACTTCGATTGCTCGCAAAATAATCCGCCAACGCCAAAAGGCAAAATAAAGATGCGACTGCCGCCGATACGTGTGGTTTAATAGGATGCAAGTGTGTCTCTAGAAACGGAGTATAAAAAAATCAAAGATTATGAAAAGATTATTGTTAGCAGCATTTGCCGCTGGTCTTATCGGCTGCGCAGAACAGTACGCGCCACCGGCAACGACGACCGGGTACACTTATTCCCGCTACGCTTTTACGGCGGACGTATGGGGCTATCGTAGCCCTAGATATCGCGATTGGACCACGGCCCAATTGCAGCAGCGCCGTCTCGAGCTCTACGGGATGACTCCGCTAACCGAGACTCGCCAGGGCGTGCCTGCTTATATCTACCACGGGCAAGCGATGCCTTCGCAAGATGAGCTCAAGCAAATCGAAGTTGAGTTGAATTGGCGTTATCAGCATGGTGATAAAACCGCCGAATTGAAAGAATTCTGGCCCTCAGTACGCCGGCATATTGCCAGCGGTCCAGAAACGGCTTTTTAACTTCGCGAATAGTAGCGGAGTGATGTGGGTCGGCGAGCGGTCGGCAGGCTAGGCTTCTGAAAGGTTAGCCTTGTCCGTGTGCATTACACACCGTGCCAGCCGCGTCGGATCAAACTGACGGCGATCGCAGCGAGAAGGAGCGCCACTATTTTTGATACGCCGCGTAATCCCTGTCTGCCCATCCAGCGCGCTACCAGATCGGCATTCCAGAAGGCGATCGCAACCAGAGCCAGATTGACCAGAAGCGAGATCAGCGTAAACACCAGGCCCACTGTATCGACCAGGATTAGCAGCGCCGTTAGCAGCGCAGGACCGGCTATCAAAGGCATTCCGAGCGGGACAACGCCGAAATCGTCGCTCGGTTCACGATCGGCTGGCGCAAGGTTGAGGAGTTCGCGTCCCGCCAGCCCGAGCAAAATCAGACCACCCGCCACTTGAAAATCCGCTACAGTAATTCCGAGCGCGGTAAAAATGATCTTCCCGAGGAATACAAAACCAACCGAAACGCAAAGCGCCGTGAGAATTCCGATGAAGCCCTCGCGTTGCCGCTGTTCGCGCGAGGCGTTCCCGGCCAGACCCATAAACAGTGCAACCAGCCCAATAGGATCGATCGCAACAAAAATCGGAATAAAGGCGACAAAGAATTTGTGGGCCATGTTTCGAAGCGTTTTCCCGAAGTCCCGGTTCTCACCACAGATGAACACAGATTCATCAAAATTCCTTCTGCGGTGTCTTAAATTTCGTGTAAATCTCTGGCCGATTCAGGTCTTTCACTCTTTATGTCAAACATTTCGAAAAAAATTCTATTCCTTTATCCGTTACTGTTTTTCGCAGTTTCGAATTCAGGTTTTTCCGCCGCCGAATTGAAAACGGTAGACGATTTTCGCGGTGCCGCCGCGAAGGCGAATGCCGTGCTGACCATTCCGGATTGGGAGCAAACGCCGGAAGCGGTCGAGGCTTCAATGAAAAATGCGATCGCGAAGGCGAACGCCGCGCTGGATCAGATTGGTACTCAAGACCTGGGCAAGGTCACTTTCAAGAGCGCGATGGTCGCGCTGGATGATGTCACTTATCAGGCAAGTCTCGCGGCCAACAGGGCCACGATCATCAAGGAAACGAACAAAAATCCCGCGATGCGCACTGCTGCCGAGAACGCCGTGAAGGCGTTCCAAGAGTGGGCAGTTGGCGTGGACTATCGCGAAGACGTTTACAAGGCCATTAAAGCTTTTGCCGATACGCATCCAAAGCTCACCGGGGAAGACGAAAAGCTCCTCAAAGAAACGTTGCGCGATTATCGCCGCGCCGGTTTGGAGTTGGCGCCGGACCAGCGGAAAGAAGTCGAACAATTGCGCAAGGAATTGTCAAAGCTGGGGACAGATTTCGATACCAACATCGTTAAGGCCGTCGCTCCGGTTATGTTCACGAAGGCGGATCTTGACGGTCTGCCAGAAAGTTTCTTCGCCTCCCCCGGCATCAAGACGGGCGACGACGTGTACACGGTCATGGCGAATGTCACGTGGCAATTCAACACCGTTGAGGAAAACGCCAAGAGCGAAGCGACGCGCAAACAGCTTTACGTCATTCGCGAAACGCTCGCGAAAGACACAAACGTTCCTGTTCTGAACCAAATGCTGGCCCTCCGGAACAAGATCGCGCTGCGGCTCGGTTATAAGTCGTGGGACGATTACCAGACGGAAGTCAAGATGGCCAAGACCGGCACGAATGCGGAAAAGTACATCAACGATTTGGTCGCGGGCATTCAACCAAAGTTCGACAGCGAAGTGGCGGAACTACAGAAGTTGAAGGCTGCCGACACAAACGATCCCAACGCCAAAATCGAGGTGTGGGACTGGCGCTATTACAGCAACCAGAGAAACAAGCAAAAATATGCTGTCGATAAGGAAGCGTTGCGCGCGTATTTCCCTTTTCAAAAGGCGCTCGACGGGATGTTCAACATTTATCAGAGCATTTTCGGTCTGAAGTTTGAAAAGATCGCCGCGCCTTACAAATGGATCGATGATCTCCAGCTTTATCTGGTGACCGATTCCGCCACGGGCGAGCCGCTCGGGATGTTCTACCTCGACATGTTCCCGCGCGAAGGAAAATTCAATCACTTCGCGCAGTTCGACATTATCAGCGGAAAGCTATTACCGGATGGTAAGTACCAGCGGCCAACGGTCGCATTGCTTTGTAACTTCCCGCCCGCGAGTGCCGATAACCCATCGTTGCTGACACACCAGGATGTAGAAACGTTATTCCACGAATTCGGTCACGCGCTGCATTCGATTGTTACTCGTGCGAAGTACGGCCGCTTCGCTGGAACGCATGTCCCAGGTGATTTTGTCGAAGCGCCATCTCAGATGTTACAAAACTGGGTTTGGGATAAGAAAGTACTCGACACTTTTGCGGCTGATTATCGGGATCCATCAAAAAAGATCCCGGCGGAAATTGTCAAAAAGATGAATGACGCAAAGCTGGCAAACGCTGCTGTTTTTTATCGACGCCAGTTCGCGTTCGCGTCGTTCGACCTGGCTCTGCACGATCCGCACCCCGAAGATATGCCTTACGATTGCGTGGCTATCTCGAACCCGATCCTGGAAAAAGTATTTTTGCCAATCGATCCGAGCACGACCTTTGTTTCCTACTTTGGACATTTGAATGGCTACGATGCGGGTTATTATGGCTACGCTTGGGCCGATGCGATCTCCGCCGATATGGCAACCGTTTTTGAAAAAGCGAAGGACGGATATCTCGATAAACAAGCCGGCATGAAGTTGCGCCGCGAGATTTATGAACCGGGCGATTCGCGCGATGTGAATGTTTCGATCGAGAAGTTTGAAGGCCGGAAGCAATCAATCCAGCCATTCCTGAAAAAGATCGGCATCGGTCCAGAGGACAAAAAGAAAGCCCCTGCGGGGCCGTCGCAGGAAGGCAGATAGTTGTAGAGGCGCTTGTGCCAAGTGCCTATCGAAATGCCATTATTACGCTCGGCGTTGGACCCAAACGCCGCTACAACGTCTGCGCATGTGACGAAGGTGACACGGCCGCTCGCTGCAATAGTTTGCTTCGCTGCCGCCTCGCTTCTTGCGGACGATGAACTCGCATTGCGTTTACAGCCGGCACTCGAAGCGATCACACCCGATGGTCTCCTCGCGCACATTAAGGTCCTCGCATCGGACGAATTCGAAGGGCGCGCTCCGGGCACAAAAGGCGAAGAACTTTCGGTCAAATATATCGCTGATCAGTTCAAAAAGATCGGCTTAAAACCGGGCAATCCCGACGGCACATACACGCAGGAAGTTCCACTGGCCGGGATCAAGAGCGAGCCGCGAATGTCCTTCAGCGTTGGCGGCAAAACGACCGATCTGAAATATCCCGTTGATTTCGTCGCTTCCTCAGCACGTCTGCAATCGGAAATCAAGATCGATAAAGCCGATGTGGTCTTCGTCGGATACGGCGTTGTCGCGCCGGAATACGGCTGGGACGATTACAAGGATGTCGATGTGCGCGGTAAGACTTTGCTGATGCTGATCGGCGATCCGCCGGTTCCCGACCCGAAAAATCCGTCAAAGCTCGACGACAAGATGTTCAAAGGAAGGGCCATGACCTACTACGGCAGATGGACGTATAAATACGAAATCGCAGCGAAGAAAGGCGCGGCGGCGGCGATCATCATCCACGAAACCGAACCGGCCGCTTATCCATGGCAGGTGGTAAGATCGAGTTGGAGCAAAGAAAACTTCGAGCTCGATAACCCGAACAAGAACATGGACGCCGTCTCGGCGCGCTCCTGGATAACGCTCGATGTCGCGAAAAAACTAATCGCGGAGTCCGGCCAAGATTTCGACGCGCTGAAGAAGGCTGCGATCACGAAAGAATTCCGACCGGTGATGTTGAACGCCAAAGCAAACATCGAAATCAAACAACAGATTCATTCCTTCAAATCGCACAATGTTATCGGCAAACTCGAAGGAAGCGATCCAAAATTGCGTGACGAATACGTTATTTATACCGCACACTGGGACCATCTCGGACGACATCCCGAATTGCAGGGCGATCAGATTTTCAACGGCGCAATCGATAACGCGTCTGGAGTGGCGTCCGTCATCCAAATCGGCCCTGCGTTCGAAAAACTAAATCCGCCGCCGAAGCGAAGTGTGCTGTTTATGGCAACAACAGCCGAAGAAGCTGGATTACTCGGCGCGAAATATTACGCAGAACACCCGCTGTATCCGCTGGAGAAAACGCTCGCCGACATAAATCTCGACAGTATGAACGTCTGGGGCAAAGCCCGCGACATCGAAGACGTAAGCTTTGGTTTTTCCACGCTCGACGAAATGCTCGCGGACGCGGCCAAACGCCAGGGCCGCAGCGCGATTCCGGACAGCCGGCCTGATAAAGGTAAGATTTATCGCGCTGACAATTTCGAATTCTCGAAAGCGGGCCTGCCGTCGCTTTACATCGGCAAAGGCGAACATCTTCTCTCCCGTCCCGAAAACGCGCCACTCCGGTCCGATGAATTTGATTCAAAAGATTACCACCAAGTTACCGACGAAGTTCGTTCCGACTGGGATCTCTCAGGCGCGGTGCAGGATGTTCAACTTCTGTTCGAAGTCGGCTATCAGGTCGCGAACGGCGATAAATTTCCGGAATGGAAAACGGGAAGTGAGTTTAAGGCAAAACGCGATGCAATGCTGAAGAAGTGATTGGATTAAACGGAATTTTTCGGCCTAGTTCTTGTTAGACCAAATGCGCGCGAGCGAGACATCCGAGCAAATCCAGTCACCGCGTCCCTTCCAGTTTACGGGGCGCATCCGCAGCTTCTATCACGCGACATGTGGCATCTTGCGTATGATTCGCTGTCAGCATAATGCGTGGATTCACGCCGCCATTACAGTAGCGGTTGTTGTTGCAGCGTTGCTTTTCCGTATCTCAAGCGCGGATTGGTGTTGGATCATCCTGGCGATGTCCATCGTTTGGACAGCCGAAGCTTTGAACACGGCGTTTGAGTTTCTAGCAGACGCAGCATCGCCCGAGTTTCATCCTCTGGTTCGCGATGCGAAGGACGTTGCAGCAGGCGCTGTTCTGCTCACTGCCGGCGCTGCTGTGGTCATCGGTTCGATTGTTTTCTGGCCCTACGTTGAAAAGTTACTCTCGTCACATCCGTAGGTCTAGCCAAGCGCTGCCGCCGCAGACAGGCGGAGCAACCCGCGATTATCTGGCGGAGTATCGCTACGACTCGGCGGAGGCGGCCCACACGGAGAAATATCTGTGGCCAGATGTCGTCAGTCTTTGCGCGGAGTTGGGCGCGCGCCGTGTCATCGATATCGGGTGCGGCAATGGTGCGCTATGCCGCGAGCTGGCCAGCCGAGGATACGAGGTGGTCGGTTGCGAGCCGAGCGCGGACGGGGTTCGTCTCGCCCGGAGCGCGGCGCCCGAGTTGGTTTTTCACCAGATCGGAGTAGATGACGATCCGTCTCAGGTTGGCGACGAGAGCTTTGATGTGGCCATCGCTACCGAGGTAATTGAGCACCTGGTTCGACCTCGCAACCTGGTTCGTTTCGCGAAGGAGTTGCTTCGGCCCGGCGGACACCTGATCATCAGCACCCCATATCATGGCTACCTGAAGAATCTCGTACTAGCACTCACGAACAAGTGGGACACACATCTCATGCCTCTCTGGGACGGGGGCCATATTAAGCTGTGGTCGCGGAAAACTCTCTCCCAGCTCTTGAAGGAAAGCGGTTTCCGGCTCGTGCGCTTCATTGGAGCGGGAAGAATACCTTTGCTGTGGAAAAGCATGATCATGGTTGCACAGAAGCCAGAAGAACTAGGCCAATGACGCTTACCACAGCGCCCAAACTAAGTTGCAATGTGACTGATTAGATGCTTGAATCGCGCTTCGCGAATCAACTGAATGGGCTCTCTTAAAAAAAGGCGGAAAGCTAAAATTGCCAAGCACAAGCGACGCAAACGCATGAAGGCGCATCGGCACAAGAAGCGTCTGCGTTACAAGGCATAAATCGCGGTCAGCAGGCTTCCCGAGAACATCCCAACGCCGATCTCGGAACATTGGGTCAAAGCGCAATCAGTCATCCCGAACAAAGTGAGGAACCTCGTCTACGATCTTGGGTCACGCCGGGTAAACAGCGTGATCATTCACCGTGTAAGAGGTCCCTCGCTCGGCTCTGGATGATATCGAGCGCTGGTTTGCGGAGCACCGCGCTGAAAGTTAGAATGTCGAAAATGAGGGAGCGCACAAAGCGCGGAATTTCCGCCCGCCGGGGAGTCATTTTCGCGCTCATTTTTCTCGCCGTTTCGAATGCGCTTGCCGAACCAACTACGAGAACTTCGCCGCCAAAACTTCTGCGTTCGCACCAAGGAAAACAAGGCGTGCGGCAGGACGATTCGGTCAACGCAAAACCAGCTTCAGACCTGGCATTGCGTCCGGGAGGCGAACGAAAAGCCGGCGCGCTCACGCATTTTCTTGAAGGAATGGCGTTCGAAGAAAATGGCGAGATGGATCACGCGCTAGACGCGTATCGCAGGGTGCTCAACGTCGATCCGGGCCAGTCGCGACTCGCTGCGCGCGTGGCCGGTTTGCTGATACAGCAGGACGATTTTCCACAGGCGATTGACGTGCTGAAAGACGCAATCAAAGCAAACCCGAATAATGCCGAGCCGTATCAGCAACTCGCTTTTATCTATGCGAGGTATCTGACGAAAACGGATCAGGCGATCGATTATGCCAACCGCGCTATCGCCCTGAATCCGGCAGACGTGGAAGGTTACCAGCGTCTGGTCGAAATCGAAGTTGCAGCAGGACAAGAAAAAAAGGCGCTCGAGGCTCTGGAGCGCGCCACAAAAGTTCGCAGTGACGATCCCAATTTCTGGATGCACTTGGGAAAGCTTTATGTGGCCATTCTTTTCAAGTCTGAGTCGCAGCCGAAACCGGACGAATTGAAAAAGGTCAATGAGATTTTCAAAAGAGCAGCCGAACACGCCGGAGACGACCCCGCGGTCCTCAAGGATGTAGCAGACTATTACGCCGCATCGCAGCAATTGAAGGAAGCGATCCCACTTTACTTGCGTGTTCTCGAACTGGAACCTGACGACGCGAATGCACGAGAGAAACTGGCGACCGGTTTTATTCTGACGAATCAGCGCGGCAAAGCTGTCGAGATGCTCGAGCAAATCATCAAGGAGCATCCCGACAAATATCAACCCTACGACTTACTGGCACAGGTATTGGATGAGGAAGCGCGATCACTCCAGCGCGCAAACCGCATTGATGAAGCCAAAGCGACGTTTGCGAAAGTAGCCGCGAATTATGAGCAAAGTCTGCTAATTAATCCAAATCATCCCAGCACCTATTTGCATTTGGCGGAGTTGCTTGTCGGACCGTTAAAAGACGCAGCCCGGGCGGTGCAATTGTTGACAGAAGCTCGGCGCCGATTTCCCGGCGCGCCGGAGATTGTTTATTATCTGGCCATCTCTCAGCGCGAAGCGAAGCAGAGCCAGCAGGCCGTGGCGACTTTCGAAGAGGCACTGCACGAAGCGCAACTGGACCAGGATGACGACGTAATAAATGCGAAGTTTTACTTCAACTATGGAACTGCGGCCGAGCAAGCTGGGCTGTACGACAAAGCGGCTGAGCTGCTTCGCAGGTCGATCACGGTCGATCCAGCCAATTCGGCAGAGGCGTGCAATTACCTGGGTTACATGTGGGCGGATCACAACATGAATCTTGATGAAGCTGAGACAATGATTAAACGCGCGCTCGAGAAGGAACCAAACAACGCCTCGTATCTGGATAGCCTCGGTTGGGTGGAGTTTCGAAAGGGCAAATTTGATCAGGCGTTGACCGATCTGCTTCGTGCTGCAAAAACGGCGGAGCGCGACGATCCTGTTGTATTTGAACACATCGGCGACACTTATCTGAAACTGAATCGGATGCCGGAGGCAGTGGAAGCATGGCAAAAAGCGCTGACACTCGACCCTAAAAACAAAAACCTTGCGGAGAAGGTCGAGGGCACCAAAAAGAGAATCAGCAAAGATTTGCCCAAAACCAATCCGACGTAGTGAGCGCTAGCAACACCAAGCGCCGAACGTGACATGAAGGAATATCCCACGCCGTGGCAGCGCAAGACGATGTGGGCAGCGCTTACTGCTTGCTTTGTGGTTCTTCTTGTCATCATCGTCGGCGCAGTGATCTGGGCGGCGGCCAATGTCATTAGTTTCCTCCAGCCAATCCTGATCCCGGTGGCCATCGCCGTAATCCTCACTTATCTGCTCGACCCGCTCGTGACAAAAATGTCTCACGGGACGCTCAGTCGCACGAAAGCCGTGGCTCTTGTTTTCGCGATTGCGTTTTTCGCGCTGGGAGGATTGGCCGCGTGGCTCATCCCCACCATCTCAATCCAGAGCGCGAATTTTGCCAGGCAAGTTCCCGCCTACACTGAACGAGCACGAGACTCCATAGTCGATCTTATCTATCGATTCGACCAAACATTCGGGTTACTCGGCGGAGCGCACGGAAAAACTGCATCGACAAGTCTTACGAACTGGCTGATCGGCCCCGCTGCGTCTCCTCCTGCTCGCGCACAACCGACTGCGACTCCAACCGCTTCGCCGCAAGCCACTCCGCCCGCGACCGAAATGATTGCACCAAGTCCGCCGAAGCTGACCACTGCTGAACGCCAGCGCATTCAGGCTTACGTAGAAAAACAAATGCCGAAATTGGAGCAAGCACTCCCGATGGTGCTCGGAAAGCTCTGGGATATCTTGAAAAGAAGCATCGGCGGATTCCTTGGCGTCACAGGTTTTCTGCTCAGTCTCATCCTGGTGCCAATCTATCTGTTTTTCTTGCTGAACGAAAAGCCGCGCATCCAACAGCGATGGAAAGATTACCTGCCGTTGCGCGAATCGCCCTTGCGAGATGAAGTCGCGGAGGTGCTATCAGAAATCAATCGTTACGTCACGGCGTACTTTCGAGGCCAATTACTCGTTTGTCTGGTGGATGGCATACTCATCGGGACGGTGCTAACGATTTTCCCCGGTCTCAATTTTGCGCCGGTGATTGGTGTGCTCGTTGTCATTCTGACGATGGTTCCCTATATCGGCATCATCATCTGCTGGGTGCCAGCCGTTCTGATCGCAGCTTTTCAATGGGGCGACTGGACGCATCCCATGATCGTGACCGGCATTTTCATCCTGATACAAAATCTCGAAGGCATATTTTACGCTCCGCGGATTGTCGGAAACTATGTCGGATTGCATCCGATGACGGTGATCGTGTCGATCTTTCTCTGGGGTCTGATCATTGGTGGGGTAATCGGTCCACTCCTTGCCGTGCCGCTCACCGCGACGATCAAGGTCCTCCTTGCACGTTATGTTTGGGGCCGGCGTTTGAGGCAACAGGTTCTCCAATCAGCTGAAGCACCTCTGGCAGTTCAAGAACCCGAGATAGCGGCTCATCCTTAGCGCAGCGGCCGGCGTGCAGGGGAGGGACGAGCGGGATCGAATGCGCATCGAGACAGGACGCGAAATGGCGGAACAAATCAAACACCCCCGGCACGGAAGAGTTCGCCAGTTGTTTCTCGGACTGGAGTCTTGTTTTCAACGGCAACTCTGGCCGGCTCGCCTCGCCGTAATGGTTGCCTTAGTAGCAGTCGCTCTTTTGGTCGGCGTTCTCTTGTTCAATTACAGCTCAAAATTATATGAGAACTGGCGCCAAACCCATCTACTGCACGGAGCCACTGCATTGCTACAGGAGGGCGAACTCAGTAAGGCGACGCAGATGGCGCAAGAACTCCTGAGACGACGTCCCGATTCTCTGCCGGCCCTTTACGTTTTAGCAGAGGCAGCGGAGAGACAAAATTTGGAACAGGCTGTGTCCTGGCGCGGGCAAATAGCGCGACTCCTTCCAAAGAACGTGGAAAGCCAGCTCAATCTCGCTTCCGCTGCGTTGCGCTTTGGACAGCTCGATCTCGCGCGACGAGCGCTCGATCGAGTTCCTTCAAGCGACCGGGATAGCGCAGCTTTTCACGTAGTTGCAGGGTGGCTTGCTCGCGCGGAGGGGAATTTCGCCGAGCAAGAGGAACAATTCGCGTCCGCGGTAAAGAAAGAGCCAAAAAATGATCTTTACCAGTTCAATCTGGCGGCGCTGCAAATTCACTCTGGTGATCCAGAAAAAAGCACGAAAGCGCGCGATTCTCTTCAGCGTCTTAGTACGGTTGGTCCTTATCGAACTGGCGCGCTGCGGGCGTTGCTTAATGACGCGGTGGCAAGGAATGACCTCACCGCAGCGGATAATTTTGCTCAACAACTCCAAATATCGCCGGAAATCACGTTCGGCGATTATCTCCTCTGTCTGAACTTTTATCGGAAACTCGATCAGAAAAAATTTCGCGTGATACTGGACAGGGTGAAACCATTTGCTGCGCGCGATCCGTCGGATCTCGCATCGCTTATTGATTGGATGAATCAAAATGGACTCGCAGGAGATGCCGTTAAGTGGATCGACAAGTTACCCGAAGGACAGCTCAGTTCGATGCCGACATACGTCGCGGTGGCTGACGCGTATGCGACAGTGAAAAACTGGTCGCGTCTAAAGAGTTGGACGCGCACCGGAATGTGGGGCGATTCGGAATACCTTCGTCTCGCCTATCAGGCCATTGCCACGCGCCAGTCACGCTCCCGCAGCGGGGGTCCTAATACTGACTTCGCGACTCTCTGGTATTCTGCGGAACAATTAGCAAGCGAGCAGCCAGAACGTGAACTGGCGCTGGCGCGTCTCGCATCGAAATGGCAATTTGAAAAAGAATCCGAAGAGCTTTGGCAGCGAGTCGCAGAAAATCCTCCGATGCGGCGAGAAGCGCTTGAGGAGCTTCGCCGGCTATATCGCAAGAAAAATGAAACAGCCAAGCTTTACGACGTGCTCCAACGTCTTCACGAGACCTCTCCGAACGAGGCGCCGATCACAGCGGACCTCGCCCGGCTCGGCCTCAATCTCGACCAAAATACAGAGCGATCGCGTCAACTCGCGAAGGAAGCGTACGATCGCGCCCCAAACGAGGTCAATTGCGCTGTAACTTACGCCTTTTCGCTCTCGCGCCTCGGGAGAAACGCCGATGCTCTTGCGATCGTACAGAATTTACCCCCCGATCAGTTGCATGATCCGCATGCAGCCGTCTACGTCGCGTTGCTGCTGGCTGAGGCAAACGAGATCGAACCAGCCAACGAATACATTGCAGCCGCTGATGGCGAAAGAATTTACCCCGAGGAACAAAAGCTCCTTGATGAAGCAAAGACGAAGCTCGCAATTGCATCTGCGACTCCGTCGCCAGCAATTTCACCTGTTCCTTCCCAGCTGAGTCCAACGCCAGCATCGACGCCGAAGCAATCATTGTAGTAACTGTCTTGTTTTCAAGCAAAGGATTGGGTTGGAGTTAAGGCCTGGTTGAGGGCGAGGAGGAGTTTTCGCATGACGGCAGTGAGAGCAACTTTGTGCGGTTTGTCTTTTGTGCGAAGACGCCGGTAAAAGTTTGAGAGGATGGGATTGCGACGGCTCGCAACCAGTGCAGCCATGTAGAGGCCGCGGCGTACGGCACGACGTCCTGCGAAGATCGTGCGCTTGCCACGCATGGTGCCGCTGTCGCGATTAAAAGGAGCCAAGCCCGCCAGAGCGGCAGCTTCCCGGCGATTGAGCGTGCCCAACTCGGGCATCTGCGCCAGCAGCAGCGCAGCCGTGCGCTCTCCGACACCTTTGACACTGGTGAGCTTTTGGGCTTTTTGGCAGAGTTCCTGGTCCTGCATAATTAAGGTGGTGATGCGGGCATCGATCCGGGCGATTTGCTTTTTGATAGTGCCCATCAGCGCGCGCGCTAAGCCTCGCAACTTTTCGTCGTGGAGTTGCTCGAGCCGGTTTTGCTCGGCCACTAAAAGGTCGCTTAAGTGCCGGCGCTGCGATTCCAGTTCGCGCAAAAGCTTCTGCGCGGCCGATCGCGGCGACGTGGGCTCTGGCCGCATCGCTGCCCCAAAACGAGCCAGCACACGGGCATCGACTTTGTCGGTCTTGGCCAGGATGCCGGCCGCCCGAGCGTACTGTCGCACCCGAGTCGCCTGCACCAAGCTAACGGCCAGGTCAGCCTCAGCCAGCGCGTCGAGCAAGTCTTGCTCGTAACCGCCACTGGCTTCGCAGATCCAGCTGCACAGGGCCAGACTGCTTTTGTTTGATCCATCTGACTAAAGTGACTCTGCCTGCCTTGTCGTTGTCAAAACGACGGAAGCGATTTTGCCTCCTGCTTGTATTCGAGCTGGCCGGGCCGCTTGCCCCACCCGGGAGGCGGCCTGGTCGCTCCAGTAACTGTTCGAGTTTAAAAGAACTGCGCGGCTGCGGATCAAACTACAACTCGGCCTTGGCCTTGAGCCAGGACCAACCGCTTCGAGGATCTCGCAGCCGCACTCTTTTGCAGCACCCCAGCTGAAATGCCAAGATACAAGCCGCTTCGCTGTGCGAAGCGCGACGCCCAGATGGTCGCAACGCGCGCACGTCACGCGTCACACAGGTCTCGAAACGCGGCTACGGATCGCGCGCTTGCCGCGCTTGCTCCTCTTTTGGAATCGCCTTCGTCCAGTGCGCAATGTCTTGGGAACCCATGTGCACACGTTTTTCCAGCCGGGCGTCATGAAATCCCCACCTTTGCACGTCCACCAAATATTGCTTCCGTGAAAGTAGTGTTCCGCGGCAGAGCCGTTTGTGCTCATCAGCAGGTGCTGCATCATTTCGCAACCGGCCGATCAAGTGATTCATAATAGCCGTGGGAATTCGTGCCTGTTCAGTGGGATAAATGTAGCCGAACAAAATCAGGTGGCTGAGCAGCACACGCCAATCGGGACCGAAGCGATCAACCAGGTGTTGCCAATCGAGTTTCTCCGCGCAGCTCACGAGGATATGCGCAATATCCGCGCCATCGAACCGTTCACGTTCCATGATGTACGCTTTCATCCAAATCATTTCCTCGGGTGCGCAAAGCTTAACATGCAATCCGAGCAACTCGTCATCGTGCGCCCGCTGGAACCATGAATCATCGACTTCGCACAATCCGTTACCCGCGCGAAAAATCAGATCAACGTAGTCCCGTCCGCGTTTAGCTTTGGCAAGCCAATGCGGAAATGTCAGATCCGTCGCGTAGCCGGCGCAGGCGAGCGCCTTAAGAGCGGCTTCGACGTGATTTGGGCGAACATATAGATCAAAATCTTTTGTTCGCCGCGAAACGCCTGCATACACCTCCACCACATATGCACCGCCGATCAGGAAGGGAACATTCGCATCCTGCAGCGCTGTCACTGATTTGAGATGAAAGTCATCAAGACTGCTTTTCGTCTTCCTGCCTGCTGCCTTCGTTACGGCCATTACCCATCATAACGCAATCCAGTGTGATAACGCGCGCATCGAGGGGCGAGCTCCCGCGAGGCGGGCTTCGCAGAGCTCCGCCCTCCATTTCTCCGTCAGGTTGGAGCATCGACCTTGCGCCTCGGTAGAAACGTCCATTCGGAGTTGCGATTTCGTTTCTTTAACACAAATGGCCAATCGACCATTACGGATCGCCGCGACCGCGGATATGCATTACGCGAGGCATTCGCGTGGTATGTTGCATGAAGCGTTTGCCGACATCTCACAGAGCGCGGATATGCTGCTGCTTTGCGGAGATCTCACAGATTACGGGCTACCCGAAGAGGCCGAGGAACTCGTCGCCGATATTCGCGCTGCAGTCAGAATTCCGACGCTCGCAGTTTTGGGCAACCACGACTTCGAATCGAGTCAGGCGGAACTTGTTTCTAAGGTTCTCGACGAGGCAGGCGTGAACGTGCTCAACGGCGAAGCCATCGAAATCGCAGGAGTTGGTTTCGCTGGCATTTGTGGATTCGGCGGTGGTTTCGGGAGGCGAATGTTAAATGCCTGGGGCGAACCGCTCATCAAACAATTTGTTCAAGAATCCATTAGTCACGCTGTTCGCCTTGAGCAGGCGTTGACCAAACTGCAAACCGAAAAGCGGATCGTAGTGCTGCATTACTCTCCGATCCGCGCCACGCTGGAGGGGGAGGATCCCGAGATTTATGCGTTTCTCGGCTCCAGCCGGTTGGAAGAGCCAATCAATCGATTCAAAGTGACCGCTGTTTTTCACGGTCATGCTCACAACGGCGTTCTCGACGGCAAAACTTCGACTGGAATCCCCGTTTATAACGTCTCCGCACCTGCGCTTCGCAAAACCGGAAAGCCGTATCGCATTGTTGAACTGTAGGGCGTCCGCCGCGGCGGACGCCAATCGACACCCGTGCGCTACCTGGACAGCTCCCTGGTAGCCATCACTTGCCATGCTTCTACATCAGCGCAGCTTTGCGTCGGTGAAACGCAGCGGACAGCTGTAAGTCCGTCGAACGTAACCTCCGAAAACGGCACGTAAATCGAATCTGATAATTCGCGCCGGGCTATGGCCGGAATGTTTTTGTAGAGCAAACTCAAATGCGGATTCAGTCGGTAGTGGACGCGATCTTGCGCGGCGGAGCGAATGATCGCGTTAAGGTGCTGCAATTTCTTATCCGGCTTGAATTGCACAAAGAGAGTCTTGATAAACTCGTCGGACTGATCCATCCCAAGCGCTTCGAGGTTGATCGGTTCGCATTCGTGCGCCGATTGTGCGAGCGCTTTCTCGGCCGCACCAGCGTGATTTGGTCCGACGTGAACCGTCACGTGTGGCTCGAAAACAGGCGCGTCAAACCGCTGCGCGAGCTCCTCGATCAAGCCCTGAAAAAACTTTCGCGCTGGCTCCGCGGGCATAAGCCAGTAAGCGATGACGATTCGTCTGGTCACAACACAGCGACTGAACTTATCGAGTGCACCAGACTAACTCCACTTTTGCAGTTCTACGATATTCGCCTCCGGATCTCGCGCATACACCACGCGAAGCGTACCGACTCCCTCTACTTTCGTCGTTTCGATATTTCCTACTGCGCCACCGCCAGCGGCAATTACGGCGTGCAATGCTTCATCTACATTGTCGACTGCGAATGCAATGTGACCGAACCCGCACCTGTTCGGCGTCGACAGGCCGCTCTCGATCAACTGATCGTAGCTGAAGATCTCAAGCGTCGGGCCATCATCGCCGTAGCCGGGCAGACGCAAATGAACGCCGGTAAGGTGCGCGTTGCGAAGCGAAGTTAGGCTATCGAGCCACGCTCCCGACATATCGCGTTCGGGGCCATGCGGTTTGCATCCAAACACCTCGGAATAGAATCGAACCAATCTTTTCCAGTCTCTGGCAATCACATTTGTGTGAACGTACTTGGCAGGGATTGGCATTGTTTCCTCCTTCGATAAATTCCACACTAACGCCTTATCTTGCTTTATGCCGACGAATGTTCTCGGAACAGAACTGAAATGTTGTTGTCGCAACCCGATGACCGGTTTCTACCGTGACGGTTTTTGTCGAACAGGTCCGGAAGATGTGGGTCAGCATACCGTCTGCGTCAAGGTAACTCAGGAGTTCCTGGATTTTTCCGTGCTCGACGGCAATGATCTGGTTACACCGCGTCCGGAATTCGGCTTCTCCGGCCTAAAACCAGGCGACAAATGGTGCGTGTGCGTCACGCGTTGGAAAGACGCGCTGGACCACGACCGGGCCGCTCCGGTTGACCTGGAAGCAACCCACGCATCCGCGCTGGAGTTCGTTACGCTGGAAGAACTAAAGGCGCATGCGCTGAAAGTAGAGTAGCGCGGACGGTTGAATCCCAGTGAGTTTGCCGCCACGCTAACGCCGAATTGAACCTTCCATTTAGTGTTTTCCTAGCGCTGCGGTACCTAAAACCGAAGCGGACCTTTCTGTCGATCATTACCCTAATTTCCGTCCTCGGTGTGATGCTCGGCGTGACGGTGTTAATCCTCGTAATTTCGGTAATGACCGGGTTCGACCGCGAGTTACGCCAAAAAGTGATCGATTTCGATGCGCATATTCTCGTGAGCTCGGAAGATGTTTTGCGCGACTGGCGAACCCTAAGAACTAAGATCGACAACACACCGGGCGTCGTCGCGACTGCACCCTACATTCAGGGGCCGGTGATCGTGGAGTTTCAAAACCGGCGGCTCGCACCGCTCATACGCGGCATCGATCCCGCGCAGGAAGAGAAAGTGATTCCGTTGCGAAAATTCATCAAATACGGCAAGCTCGATCTGGAAGGCGAATCGACCGTGCTCGGGATTGAGCTCGCGCGAAAACTGCAGGTGAGCGTAGGTGACAAGGTCACAGTCTATTCACCGGGCAACCTGGGTCAGGTTCTCGACAGCATTAAGAAACTCGAGAACGCCAAAGGCGAAGAAGAAAAAAAAGCGGTTGATGAATTGCGGGATGTCATCCTTCCGAAAGAACTCACGGTCACTGGGATTTTTGAGACGGGGCACTACCTGCACGATTCCGAGTTTCTTCTCGTGCCGATTTATGTCGGGCAGGAGTTATACGGCCTGGATGATGGCTTGCATGGCATCACAGTGAGGACCGACGACCCATACGGCGCCGAGCGCGTAAAACAGGCCATCCAACAATTTCTCGAGCCACCACAATACGCGCAGACCTGGATCGACATGAACCATCAATATTTCGAGGCCGTGCGGCTTGAACGCTCGGTAATGTTTTTCCTTCTATTCTTTATCGTGGTCGTCGCGGCGTTCGGAATCATGAGCACTCTGATCACGGTAACCGTTCAGAAGAGGCGCGAGATCGGCATTATGAAAGCGCTAGGAGCGAACATCGCGCAAATCATCTGGGTATTTCTTGGCCAGGGAACAATCGTCGGCCTTTTCGGAACTGTGACGGGACTTGGCCTTGGCATGACGTTAATCCGCTACCGGAACGAATTTAGCCATTGGCTCGCCTCGACGTTGCACATCGAGATCTTCCCGCGCGAAGTGTATCAATTCTCCTCGATCCCGGCGGAGGTGATCCCGCGAGATGTTGCGATTATCTGCATCAGCGCGTTTTTCATTTGTTCATTTGCTGCATTGATCCCTGCTTATTTCGCCGCACGCCTCGATGCGGTGAAAGCGCTGCGCTACGAATGAAGCTGTAGTCACGGCTCTGTGAGCCGTCCGCTCCCTAACCGCTCACAGGGCGGTGGCTACAATGGGCGAGGAAGACGTCCAATGCGCGAACTGCGTAGTCATAGCCTTCCGGCCATTCACTTTGGCGCGGGCCGGCAACATTGAGGACGTGGATGTTGTTCTTGTGGACGAAATCGGCAATTAACTTCGAAGCCCTGTCCGCGGGAAATTTTAATGCGTCAATGAGTTGGTGCGGCCGTTGTAGCTCAACGCAGAAGCCGACGGTTTGCTCAGTGCCACCGCTTAAGTTGCCGCGATAAATGATGGCAGTTCCATCAGAATCTTTCACGTTCTGCAAGGTCCTCTCGGTTAAACCGCCAGCCGGCAGTTCCTGAACTGGATAGTGATCCGGAATCCTGCCGAATTCATCAAGCCATCCAGCCGGACACCATCCGCCGCACTCAATTCCATGTTTGAGGGCGACGTCGAGCGCCGCGCGATCGACCCCCGTCTGCCCACCCGAAATAATTTTCACTTGCCTCGCCGTGTTCAGTCTCCAGTCGGAACGATGTCCGCGCGCTCGACCATCAAGATCACAGTTCGCTCAGGCGCGCGCGTGCGATGGCGCACACCTTTCGGCACGACGAAGCCCTGCCTCGGCGCAAGATCGACAACGCGATCTTCGAGATCGATCAGGAAATGTCCGTCGAGAACGAAAAAGAATTCATCGATGTCATTGTGTTCGTGCCAGTGATATTCGCCCTGCACTACCGCCATCCTGACGACCGAGTCATTCACCTTGCACAGCGTCTGATTGTACCATTTATCTTTGCACGCATCCGCTAGCTTCTGCACATCGATAAGCTCAAGCGGGCGATGCAGAATGTTGAGATAGGTTTTGTACGGGAATTCTTTATTGCTCTGTCGCAAATTCATGCCGCAAATCTATTCGCAGAGCACACGGAGGTCGCGGAGAAAAACGATTCAACCTGGAAGGCATGAAAATTAGGACCACCGACGACTTCCTGCGAATTTACTGCGGCATCGTCGTCTTCTGTCATTCCGAGCGAAGTCGAGGAATCTCTGAATTATTTAGGGATGTCAAAGCACATCGAGAGATCTCTCGACTTCGTTCGAGATGACAATCCATCATTCTTCGCCATCGAAATAATCGGTTTCCTGGCCCTTGATAACCACGCGATCCGCAGCTGACGATTTGCTGACCTTCCATTTCCCGCTGTCCGGAAAGTAACTTGATTCCCCGATGGGATTATCTGCAATGACAAAATAGACGAGGTCTTCCTCGCCTGAGTTAATCAGCTGATGCGGTTCGTCAGGGCCGAAGATGAACGCGTCGTCAGCGTTAACTTCCGTTCTTCCGTCCTTGTGGCGAACAGTACCTTGACCAGAAACAACCAAATAGAGTTCCCATTGGGCTGAGTGCGCGTGGTAAGGAAAATTTGGTTTCCCAGGAGGCACGCGATTCCATTCCAGATCAAATGGGTGACGCTTGGACAAATCGAGCGAGGCAGGCTCGCGTCCCAGCGCTTCAGAAATTCCCTTGAAGGAGACGGCATATTTTCCTGCCGGCGATTGCCACGCCTCTTCGTTGATGTCCTTAATGTTTACTTTGTGCACAGAAATAAAATTTTGATCTGGAAGCCACGAAACCAGGAATGTTTCTTCTCAAAGAATTCCTAGTTTCCACATTTGATCTATTCTTCGCCGTCGAAGTACTCGGTCTCGGTTCCTTTCACGATCAGTTCCTCCACTGCATCGGTTGTTACCGCCCATTTGTCGCTGTCGGGGTAATAGCAGGAATCGCCCGTTGTGCCGCCGCTGCGGGGATTATCTGCGATCACGTAATAAACAAAGTCTTCATCACCGACATTCCAAAGCTGATGCGCCTCGCCTGGCTGAAAGAAAAATGCGTCGCCTGGTCCAACTTCGGTTGTCCCATCCTTGTCACGGACACTGCCACGACCGGAAACGACGAGGTAAAGCTCTGATTCGGCCGCATGCGCGTGATAAGGGCAAAGTACTTTACCTTTGGGAATTCGCACCAGCGCCAGATCAAACGGATGCCGCTTCGACAGATCGAGCGACTCCGGTTCGCGCCCGAGCGCAACCGAAATGTTCTTGAATGTGCGGTGAAATTTCCCCTTCGGCGATTTTCGCTCCTGCTCGGGAATACCTTTCAGGTTCACTTTCCGCATATAGACGAATTTCTAATCACTTCATATCAACGTAACGAGAAACAGGGCGCCTTCTGGCCGCGATTGAAAAAACCGCTATGCCAGCCCAGATCAGGTTCACGAATGTGGAAGGATACGATCCATAAAAGATCGTGTTTGCGGCCAATAGAATGCTGCCGCTGATATTGAGGAGTTGAAAAGTGCTCGAGTCTCCTTCCAATCTTTTGAAAGAAACCAGCGCATAAGCAGCCAGGAGAGCCACTGCGCCCAGCCATCCAATTGCATCGAACCATACCTGATTGTTCATGTTATTGATTACATTCATAGCTACGATTTTTTCGGCAGCTTTTGTTTGATTTTTTCGACTGGTTCAAAGAGATCGCCAAGTTTTTCGACGCGGGCGAGGACCTGGTCTGAGCGAAACTTCAAAAGCTCGGACTTTTTCTTTTTGAGGCAGTTTTCAACCTCACTCCATGTCACCGGCGTGGAAACAGTTGGTTCCTCTTTTGCGCGAAGTGAATAGACGCAGACAGTGGTTTTGTGTTCGTCGTTTTGGCTCCAATCGACGAACACTTTGCCTTTGCGCACCGCCTTGGACACGTTCGAAGTCACGCGATCGGCATGGTCGTGTTCGAGATGTTGCGCTAGGGCGCGCGATAAATTTTTGGTTTCGTCATAAGTAACTGCCATATTGAGCGGCACGTAAACCTGCAGGCCCTTTGAGCCGCTCGTTTTCGCGAAGGATTTCAATTTCATTTTGGCCAACAAATCTCGAAGCCAAAGACCGACTTGGCAGCATTGAACGATGTCGGCCGGCGCGCCGGGATCAAGATCGAACACCATCATTGTTGGTCGTTCGATCTTTTCCTTGCGTGAGAGTGATGTGTGCAGCTCAAGGTCCGCGAGGTTTGCAGCCCATACGAGTGTAGGCAGATCGTTCGCGAGGCAATAGTGCATGATCCGCTGATTGCCTTCGCTCCACACTTTTGCCGTCTGTACCCATTTGGGTCGATGCGACGGACAATTCTTTTCGTAAAAGAACTCACCGTCGACGCCATCCGGATAGCGCTTCATTGTGAGCGGCCGATCTTTCAGATGCGGCAACAGCACGGGTGCGACGCGAATGTAGTAATCGATCACCTGCCCTTTGGTAAATCCGACCTTCGGGTACAGGACCTTATCCAGGTTTGATACCTGAATTTTACGGTCGTCGACGATCAGCTCAGCTTTGTTGGGCATAGGTGAAGCAAACGTCCAACGCTCAACGTCCAACGTCCAACAGCGAATTCAGAAAACGTCAGGCAAAGAAACGCTCGGGAGAGAGCATGGGCTTGGGTTTGCAGATGCGGGCAACGCAATGTTCCCAGCTCTCGTGGCCGCTGAGGATTTCGATCTCCACCCGCAGAAAATAGATCGGCACCTTCAATTCCGCTTCAGACAAACGCGGCATGCGTACCGAATCCTTCTCGGTAGTTACAATCATAGCCAGGTCGCGGCGGATACAACGCTTGATGAAGCTGATCAGTTCCGCCTCGGTGTAATAGTGATGATCGATGTAGCTCTTGGCGAGGTCGACGTGCGCCCCGAGTTTGCGCAAAGCGTCCTCGAAGCTTTCAGGTGCCGCGATCGCGCACAGCGAGCCGATGAATGCCCCCCGCAAAGTTTCAAGCGGCAATTGTTCGCCCGTAAAAACATTCTGGAAGTGCAGCGGCTTATGCGCGCATTCGATGACCTCGGCGGTACGATTGTAACGGCGGATGCGTTTCATCAGAGTAAGATTCGGTTCCCCGGTGTTCTTCGTGATAAAGATGTAGCTGGCGCGGCGAAGATTGCGCGGCCTCTCGCGCAACGTGCCTCGCGGAAGCAGGAATTCGTTTCCGAAAGGCGCTTGCCGATCAACGAGCACCATGTCCAATCGATGTTTGAGATGCAGGTATTGGAATCCGTCATCGAGCAACAACGTGTCGACCTGCCATTTATCGATCGCGAACCGGCCACTTTTTACCCGGTCTTTGTCCACGAGCACGATTACATCCTTCAAGTTGTGCGCGAGCATGTAAGGCTCGTCGCCCGCGGTCACGGAGTCGAGCAGCAATGATTTGCCATCGGAGACCACGCGTGGAGGATCGGAGTCCCCGTGAAGCCGGCTCAGCAATTTTCGCTTGCGCGGCACGCTCTTGTAACCGCGGCTCAGGATCGCAACGCGCCGCCCGCCCGCCTGAAGTGCACGGGCAAACTTCTCAACGACCGGCGTCTTACCCGTGCCGCCCACGGTGAGATTGCCGATGCTGATGACAAGACAGCCGAGCGCGCGTTCGCGGAGCACTCTTTTCCGATAGAGATAAAGCCGTCCCTGCACCAAGCGGTCGTAGACAAATGAAAGAGCGTAAAGAGTGCCCCGCAGCACTGACGCTCGAACGCCGTGACGGCGCTCGAGAACGACGTCGATTCCAAATTCCTCTAATTGTTCAAGTCGGCGGCCCATGAAGAATGGTGATTAGTGAAAAGTGATCAGTGACTGGTGAGAATCTTCGCACCGAGGTTATCAGCTGGCGTGATGATAGTGTGCCCCGGGGTTTTTGCAGCGCGGGCCATGGCAGCCGCAATTTCTTTGGATGAATGAAGCGTGACAGCCGCAATTGTCGATCCGCTTCCGCTGAGAAACCCCCCGAGCGCGCCGGCCTTCTCAGCGGCCGCAACGACGCGCGGAAGGAAGGGAATTAGTCTTGCGCGAAAGGGCTGGTGAAGATGATCGGCAAAAGCGCTGCGCAGGTTTTGGTACTCTTGTGATACAAAAGCCGCTGTAAGCGCGCACGCGTTCGCACAATTTTCGACCGCCGCAGCGTGTGAAATTTTTGAAGGCAGAATATTTCGCGCTGCCGAGGTTCGAATCTCAAGTTCTGGAACGAACAACACGAAACGCAACCTGGGCAAAACTGCGAAACGCTGCACGGCAAGGCGAGCGTCGCAGCCAATGGTAGAGATGCCGCGTCGCTTCCGGTCGGCGCAGCGCGATGACCCAATCGCTACAGTGAAACCGCCAAAAATTGCCGGCGCAGCGTTATCAGGATGTCCTTCCAGTTCAGCACATAATCGGAAAATTGTTAATTGATCGAGCGGATTGCCGGTGAGCTGGTTGAGGCCGATCAAGATGCCGAGGCGAATCGTTGCACTGCTGCCCAGCCCCCGGGACCGCGGAATGTTTTCCTGAATTGAACAGGAAAACAAAAACGCTCGGCGGCGTGCCTGCTTGAAAAATCGGTCCGCCGCGTCCGAGACAATTGGCGGATGAACATGCTGACTCGGCGCACCGCGCGTCATGGTTACCGTGTTGTAGATGCGCAGTGCGATACCGAGACAATCGAAGCCTGGGCCGAGATTGGAAGTGCTCGCCGGAACGCGGACGGTAATTTGTTGCATAGATGAGCCCCGCCACAGCGGAGATGCGCGCGACGATTCTCTACAGATGCGGCAGTGTAGCAACGCGCGCTCAGCCGGCAACCGATCCGTTGCACGTTGCCGATTCCAAATATGCGTCGGAGTGACAGAAGAAAATGAATTTCGGATGGATCGATCCAACCTTACTTCGCGATTTTCGGGCAGAGGGAACCGATTCACACCGGCTCTGCACCATCGAGGACGGCTGGGTAGAACGGTTCGGGCAGGACATCCTCATTTCTTTCAAACGGGTGCTGAGCCGCGAGCGGCTTGTCGCTGAGCTGCAATCGTGGACAAGCTCTGTTGGTTTCGACGTCGGACGAATTTTCGCACGATTCGTCCCGCGAAAAAATGAACAGCGCGAACCGCCGCGTCTGATATTTGGCGACCCTGGCGAAAAGTTACAGACAATCGCCACCGAGCGGCATCTGAAGTTCGGAATCGATTTCGGGACGGGCTATTCCCCGGGACTGTTTCTGGATCAACGCGAAAATCGCCGCTACGTGCGCCATATTTCGCCCAAGCGACTGTTGAACTGTTTTGCCTACACCTGCTCGTTTTCGGTCAGTGCAGCATACGTTGGAGCGGCTACCTTTAACATCGATCTGTCTAAAAACTATCTGGCTCGGGGACGCGAGAATTTTGCCTTCAACTGCCTTCCAACAGTTGAGCACCGCTTTATCGCGGATGACGTCAGGTCCGTCTTGCCGCGGCTGGTACGGAAAGGTGAGAAATTCGACGTGATCATTCTTGATCCGCCAACTTTTTCGCGTGCGCCCGGAGGAAAGACGTTTCAGGTCGAACATGATTTCGAAAACCTGCTGATTGACGTTCTCGGACTGGCAGAGCGAGACAGCCATGTTTTGCTTTCGACCAACTGCTCTGCACTGCGCGAACATGCCTTGGAAGTAATGGGCCGCTATTGCCTCAAGGCAACACGCCGTGCAGCTACATTTCATCGGCCGTCTAAACTCCTTGATTTTCCACCGGGAGCCGGCGCAAGCTCAATTTGGCTGACTCTGCGGTAGCGGCCGATGCGCGCAAGACAGGGTCACAATTCGAATCATTAAGCGAAATGGATCAATCATCTGCAGAAGTAGCCACTGAACTCCCGGAACGCGGAGTGCAATGGGTGAAGGATCAAGTGGAGGCGGTTCTCGGTGAAACCGAGCATTACGTGCGCGAAAAGCCAACGCAGTCTTTGCTTTGGGCGTTTGTGGCTGGATACATATTGAATCGGTTGCCGCTGGGATCGATTCTTAGCGGTGTGTTTCGCCTGCTCCTCATCGCATTAAAACCGGCGATACTGATTTACGGCGCTGCGAAGCTGTACCAAGCGGCCCAGGAACAGCAGTGATCTTGCAGAGACACTCGCCGGGGCGAGCGCCTGTCTCTGATATTCGGCGTTCGCCGTAGGACGCCAGCTACATCATTCTTCCAAGGTAAAACCGATTTTCAACGTCACCTGCCAGTCACCGACTTTTCCCTCCTCCTCGATGCATCCTCGGGTCTCGGTTACCTCAAACCATCGCATGTTGCGGACTGTCTTTTGGGCGCGTGTCAATGCATTTCGTACCGCCTCCTCGAACCCGTTCGGCGACGAACCAACTATTTCAATCTTTTTGTAAACGTGATCAGGCATACACTCATTATGTTCTCGGCAGCCAGCCCACCGCAACAAAATGTCGTTGCCGACGCTTCGAGCGCGCCTGGTGCAAGGTGGATCGGCTTCTCCGAAGACGATGCCACAACTACTCGCCGCAGCCGCGGGGTGAGGATCGACGAAATAAATCAGGCGGCTGTACCGCATTTGCCAACGCGTTGAGGACAACGCGTTCCACCCTGTTAGCAAATTTGCTTTACAAGTGCGTCACAACTCCGGCAGCCTCGCCCTGTGCGAAAATCGGTCGCCGTCGTCTGTTTAGTACTTGCGGCTGGTTTTTCCTGTGTACGCGGTCAGGAACAGGAAAAAAAGCTCGTCGATCGGCTGCTTAGGCCGGACATGGACTTAAAAAACGAGGCACAGCACAAGAAATTTCTCGGCGACGGGCCGGCTTCAATAAACAAGCGGGCAACCGTCGGAACATTTTACGTTCAGAAAAAATCGAATTCGAAGAGTTTTTTTGGGATAGGAAACTTCTTAACGCGCCAATTCCATTCTCAACCTTTCCACAGTGGACGCAGCGCGTTCAACACTTCGTCGCAGCAAGCAATGGGAAATTCTCAGTATTTCTACGCAAATCAGACCGCGCGCGGCACTCGCGATGCTCCGCAAGCTGATAAGAGAGTTGCCACCCGCACGTACGCAGAGAACCGCCCGTTTCTAGATGAGGGCAAGAGTCAAAAGTCGCTCAACAGGCAAAATGCGCCGCTCACGATCGAGCAGGTGCGCGAGTTGCTGAATAAAAACAAGTAGCGCGCGGGCCGGGTGCGCTATTCTGTGGTTGAACATGCAACCGGAAGAAGCTCTGGTGTTCTTAAAAAAAGGCGCGGCGCAGATCATCAGCGAAAATGAGCTCCGCGATAAGCTGTCGCTCGGTCGGCCGTTGCGGATAAAGCTCGGAGTCGACCCGACAACTTCGGACATTCACCTCGGCCATACAATCGTGTTGCGTAAACTGAGGCAGTTTCAAGACCTCGACCACCAAGCCGTCCTTATCATCGGGGACTTTACCGGGATGATCGGCGACCCGAGTGGTCGCTCCATTACCCGGCGGCAGCTAACCCATGAGGAAGTGATCGCAAATGCGGCAACCTACCGTGAGCAGGCATTCAAAATTCTCGATCCTTCGCGCACGGAGACGGTGTGCAATGGCGACTGGTTTCGGGCGATGTCGTTTGAGGATGTCATTCGCCTGAACAGCCGTGTGACGTTGCAACAAATGTTGCAGCGCGAAGATTTCAAGGCGCGAATCGATCAGCAGCAATCCATCCGCGCGCACGAAATTCAGTATCCAATCATGCAGGGGTGGGATTCGGTGATGGTAAAAGCCGACGTGGAACTCGGAGGAACTGACCAGCTTTTTAATATTTTGATCGGACGCGATTTTCAAAGAGAAGAGGGCCTACCACAGCAGGTCGTTTTCCTCTTGCCCATTCTCGAAGGTCTGGAAGGCACCAGGAAAATGAGCAAAAGCCTCGGCAACTTTGTCGCGGTTAACGAGCCCGCCTCACACATGTTCGGGAAACTGATGAGCATCTCGGATGAGTTGATGGCGCGTTATTATGAATTGCTCCTTGGGCGCACCCTGCCGACCGGCACGCACCCGCTCGAGGCGAAAAAGCAGCTCGCCTTCGAAATTGTGCGGACGTACCACTCCTCCGCTGCCGCTCAAAAAACGCTCGATGACTGGAATACCCGATTCAGCAAGCGCGACTTGGAACATGCCGAGTTGCCGCCCTTTTCACCCACTGAACGAGAGGGGCTCGCTGTCACCCTGGTTTCGAACGCTTATCGGCAGGCATTCAATCTGCAAAAATCGCACAGCGAAGTCTCACGACTGATTAAACAGGGAAGCGTCGAGGTCGATGGAACAAAGATTCACGATCCCAAAGCGACGATGAGCCTTAATTCCGGCCAGATTCTTCGCCTCGACCGAAAACACGCCGTTCGGATCGCATAGGCGTCCAACGTACAACAAAAGAGCCATGCGGGTTCTTCCAGTTGCATGGCTCTTCGAAGTTGCGTCTTTCTCAAGCGGGGGCCGTTTGGAGCACGGGCAGAACGCGCGCGTGATCTAGGTAGCTGGCCGCAATGCCTTCGAAATGCGCACGGATGCTGCGCAGTTCGGCAGTCACGAAGCTATCGACGAAATGCAAACGCCGGTCGAGCCAGGCGAACAGTTTGTTCTTGATCTCGTAGTGAACCGCGAGCGTGA